>Ga0302155_10000223_pt1 | contig 47329 bp, 49 predicted proteins | sample I_Bog_N3_1_FD_193508 | JGI IMG/M metagenome (GOLD analysis project Ga0302155, IMG submission 193508) | Peat permafrost microbial communities from Stordalen Mire near Abisko, Sweden - I_Bog_N3_1 | ecosystem: Environmental > Terrestrial > Soil > Wetlands > Peat | place: Sweden: Abisko, Stordalen... | reverse complement strand
TGCTGATCAATAATGCCGGTTTTGCCACCTACGGTCGTTTCGAGTCGCTGCCGCTGGCGCGGCAACTTGATGAAATTGCACTCAATTGCCGCGCTGTGGTGGCGCTCAGCCATGCGGCATTACCAGCCATGCTCAGTCAAGGTCATGGTGCGATCATCAATGTGGCATCGACGGCCGCGCTGCAGCCCTTGCCGTATATGGCCGTGTACGGCGCCACCAAGGCGTTTGTCTTGTCGTTTTCCGAAGCATTGTGGCAAGAATATCGTGATCGCGGCATCCGTGTGCTGGCCTTGTGTCCCGGTGCAACCGACACGGCTTTCTTTGATGTCGTCGGCGCTGACGAAGCGGCCGTTGGTCAACGTATGAGCGTCGATGCGGTGGTCAATACCTGCCTCAACGCACTTGAGCAGGGCCGCAGTCATGTCGTTGCGGGTCGGGCCAATCGTCTGCTGGGCTGCTTGCCTCGGCTGTTGCCCAGACAAATCATCTTGGGTGTTGTGGCCAACATGCTCAAGCCGCGCAAGCAGAATTTGTCTTGACTGGCTCAGGTCAGATCAGGTCAGATTCAGGCCGCCGTCTGCCAGCAATATTTCTCCGGTCAAATAATCCGATGCCGCCAGCATCGCCACGATGGCCGCAATATCTTCAGGACGGGCGGCGCGGTGCATCGGCGCGCGCGTGCGCCAGAGTTCCTGGGCGCTGGTCCAGTCAGCCGTTAGTGGCGTATCGACCAGACCTGGCGCTACCGCATTCACGCGTATGGCCGGTCCCAGCGACAGCGCCAGCAAGCGCGTGACGTGATTGAGCGCCGCTTTGCTGGCGGCATAGGGAATGGACGCGCCTTTAGGGCGTATGCCTGCGTGGGAACTGATGTTGACCACGCATCCCGCACGTCCGCGCGTGGCCGCTTCGCGCAGGGCCGTTTCGGCCAGACTGACCAGATGAAAGGGCGCGACGACATTGATTTCATTGAGTTCGTGCCAGAGAGCCGAACTGGCCGCTGCAGCCAGGTCGTGGTGGGCAATCACGCGGCTGATGCCGGCATTATTGACCAGAACATCCAGCCGTCCCCACAGTGTCAGGCTTTCCTGCATCAGCCTGATACGCTCCTTTTCCAATGCCAGATCGGCCTGAATGTATGCCGCCAGCGGCAGCTCGGCAGCCATTTTCTTGCCGACCGCAGCCGAGCTGCGCGAATGGAGGATGACGGCAAAGCCGTCGGCAGACAGGCGGCGCGCAATGGCAGCGCCTATACCTGAGGTGGAGCCGGTAATTAAGGCAACGCGTTGATCTGTGCTCATGTCGGTTCCGATGTTGTCAGCGTCGCGCCAGGGTAATCCGATAGCGGCTGGCGTCTGATTGACGAGTTAGCGCCGATTATAACCGTGGGTTGAGCCAGTGATGTCGGCATGTCAGCGCCACTGTTGATGCGGATACTGACGCGCCCCGGCTTGCGCCAGAAAGGTATATCCTTGCCGCTGGATTCGCCGACATTTCTGATTTTTGATATTGAACCCATGACCACTACCAACGTAGAGCAACTGCGTGCCGACATTGTCCGCAATCTGCCATTTCTCAGCAATTTCCGACGCGATCTGCACCGTCACCCTGAATTGCGTTTCGAAGAGCATCGCACCGCAGCGGCAGTTGCCGAAGCTTTGCAGCAAGCCGGCTATACCGTGCGTCAGGGTATGGGCGGCACTGGCATCGTGGCCAGCCTCAAAGGCAGTACGAGCGGACCGGGCATGGTCTTGCGCGCCGATATGGATGCCTTGCCGATCCACGAAAAGAACGACTTCAGCCACAGCTCAACGTGTAGCGGCCGCATGCATGCCTGCGGCCATGACGGCCATACCACCATGCTGCTGGGCGCGGCCTTGCTGATGAAGACGCTGGCGGCGCCTCCCAGGGATGTGCATTTTGTGTTTCAGCCAGGCGAGGAGGGCGGCGCCGGTGCGCGCAAGATGATCGATGATGGCCTGTTCGATGAATTTTCCACGGCGGCGGTGTTTGGCATGCATAACTGGCCCGACCTGCCGGCCGGTCAATTCGGTTTGCGCGTCGGCCCTATCATGGCGGCCGGTCTGCGTTTTCGGATCCACGTCCACGGCCGTGGCGGCCACGCTGCGCAACCGCAGTTGGGGATCGATCCGATTCCGATTGCCTGCGCCATCGTGCAGCAATTTCAGACCTTGGTGGCGCGCCACAAAAGTGCCGTAGATCCAGCCGTGATTTCGGTGTGCATGTTCAATGCCGGCAGCACCGACAATGTCATCCCGGACAACGTGGAACTTGGCGGCACGGTGCGCACCTTGTCTTCTGATTTACTCAAGAAACTGCAACAGGATATGACCCGGATTGCCGAAGGGATTGCCGCCGTGCATGGCGCCAGCGCTACGCTGGAGTTCTTTCAGTATTACCCGGCCACGGTCAATAGCGCGGCCGAAACGGCCTTCTGCCAGCGCGTGCTGGAGCACAGTTTCGGCAGTGCCCAGGTCCATACGAATGTTCCACCTAACATGACCTCGGAGGATTTCGGTTTCATGCTGGAAGAGCGTCCCGGCGCCTATATCCTGATCGGCAATGCGCAGCCCGATGGCAGTACGCAGCCCTTGCACAATGCTCACTACGATTTCAACGATGCCATCATTGCGCAGGGCGTTGAGTATTGGATACGTCTGGCGCAGCAATACGGTACGCCATAACTAGCCGATCCAGGCCGCTTCCTTGCCAAACCAGGCAATCAGAAAATCAATGAAGACGCTTACCTTGGCAGACAGGTGGGCGCGTTCAGGATAGACCGCAAAAATGTCGGCACCCGGCAATGACCATTCCGGCAGGACCGTGAGCAACTGTCCCTGCTTGAGGTAACCAGTGATATCCCATTGCGAGCGCATCAGAATGCCGAAACCGGCGAGCGCCCATAGCACGCCGGCTTCACCATCGTTGGTACTGAGGTTGCCGCGCACCTTGATGGTTTCCTGTTTGCTGCCGCGGGTGAAGTGCCAGGTACCGTAGGCCGCATCACTCTCACGCAAGACGATGCACTGATGTGTTTGCAGATCTCGGGGCACCGTCGGCGTGCCGGCCTTGGCCAGGTAAGCCGGTGCCGCACAGAGCAAGCGTTTATTGGCAATGATCTTTCTGGCCACCATGCGCGAATCCGGCACCGTACCGAACCAGATGCCGATATCGAAGGCCTTGTCGGCCAGATTGATCGAACGGTCTGTCAATTCCAGTTGCACTTCCACTTCCGGATAGCGCTGCACGAACGCCGCAATGGCCGGGGTAATGTGACGCCGACCAAAGCCGAAGGTCGCATTGACCCGCAGCACCCCCTTGGGGACGCCGCGACTGCTGGAGACGGTTTGCTCCAGTTCCTGCAGTTCGGTCAGCAATCTGGCGCCGGTGGCCAAATACACTTCGCCTTCATGCGTCACGCTGATGCGCCGGGTGGTGCGATTGAGCAGTCTCACGCCTAGACGTTTTTCTATCTGCGCCAGTCGCGAGGTCACAGCCGGCGGCGTCACGCCGACGTCGCGCGCCAAGGCGGCGAGCGAGCCTTGCTTGACGAGTTGGATAAAAAATTCGAGATCAGAGATGCGATTCATTATTAGATTTAAATAAATAATGGATGAAGTAAATATGAATTATGTATTTTCATGGAATTATTACACTTCTTCCCTACACCGTGCGCAAAACATGTTTGCGCCAACCAAGGGAGGAAACATGGCCAAGACGCTGTACCAAAAGCTGGTGGAGGCACATACCGTGACCCGGCTCGATGCGCACAACGTGCTGCTCTACGCAGATCTGCACATCATGAATGAATACACCAGCCCGCAAGCCTTTGCGGGACTGAAAGAGGCCGGGCGCGCCGTGCCGGTGCCTGGGCAACATCTGGCGGTGGTGGACCATATCATCCCGACCCACCCGGTCAGCTTCAGGATCATCGAAGACCCGTCGTCGGCGCTGCAAGCCAGCAATCTGGCGAAAAACTGTCATGAACATGGCATCGTCCTGTTCGATGCCAATGATGCCTGGCAAGGCATTGAGCACGTCATTGCGCCGGAACTGGGCATGATCCGGCCCGGCATGGTGGTGCTGTGCGGCGATAGCCATACCACTACCTATGGCGCGTTCGGCGCACTGGGTTTTGGTATCGGCACCTCAGAGGTCGAGCATGTGCTGGCAACGCAGACGCTGGTGTATCGGCTGGCGCAAGACATGCGTATTCGCATCGACGGCGTACTGCCGCTGGGCTCAAGCGCCAAAGACTTGATCATGTACATCATCAGCTGTATCGGTGCCCAAGGCGCACGCGGCTACGTGGTTGAATTCCAGGGAAGCGCCATCGCCGCCTTGTCGGTCGAAGCCCGTATGACCCTGTGCAACATGACCGTCGAAGCCGGTGCGCGTGGCGCCTTGATTGCTCCCGATGACAAGGTCACGCACTACGTGCTGCAACATGCACCCGAGCTGCAAACCTGCCGCGCCGCAGCACTGGCCGATTGGGCCACGCTCTACAGCGACGCCGATGCTGCGTTTGACGCTGAGCATCACTTCGATGCCAGCGCAGTGGCGCCCTATGTCACCTGGGGTACCAGCCCGGATCAGGCGGTCGCAGTCAACGCCACAATTCCGGCGCCTGCCAGTGCCAAGGACGCGAGTGCGCAAGCGGCGGCCGAGCAAGCCTTGCGTTACACCGGCTTGCACAGCGGCATGGCAATGGAAGGGATTGCGGTGCAGCGGGTCTTCATCGGTTCCTGTACCAACGCACGCATCGAAGACTTGCGGGTGGTGGCGGCGCTGGTCCGAGGGCGCAAGGTGGCGTCGTCGGTGCGCGCCATGGTGGTGCCGGGCTCCGGCGCGGTACGCCGGCAGGCGGAGCAGGAGGGCATCGCGCAAGTGCTTATGGAGAGCGGTTTTGAATGGCGCCAGCCGGGCTGCTCCATGTGTCTGGCGATGAATGATGATTTTCTTGCACCCGGCGAGCGTTGCGCCTCGACCACCAACCGCAACTTTGAAGGACGCCAGGGCCGCGGCGGCATCACACATTTGATGAGTCCTGCCATGGCTGCCGCTGCCGCGCTTACCGGCTACATCACCGATGTCAGAAAACTGGAGCTATCACATGTCTGAACACAGCATCATTGACGGTATCGGCGCGGCCATACCGACGCCCAATCTGGATACCGACCAGATCATGCCTAAGCAATTCCTGCGCGGCATCGATAAGGCAGGCCTGGCTCAAGGTCTGTTGTACGACTTGCGCCATGATGCGCAGCATCAGCTGCGCCCCGACTTCGTCCTCAATCGACCAGCATACAAGGGCGCATCAATCCTGGTCGGTGGCAGCAATTTCGGCTGTGGCTCAAGTCGCGAGCATGCCGTGTGGGGGCTGCAGCAATTTGGCATCCAGGCCGTGATCGCGCCTAGCTTCGGTGAAATCTTCTACAGCAATGCGATGAATAACCGGCTGTTGCTGGTGATGCTTGCCGAAGCCGATGTCGAGCGCATCATGGCCGATGTGGACGATCCCTTGAGCAGCACTATTCACATCGACATCGGCAACATGACCCTCAAGAGTCGCAGTGTGAGCGCCTCATTCGCACTGTCGGCGCGTCACCAGCGCATGTTTATGGAAGGTCTGGATGTGATCGGTGCAAGCCTGGCCTACCAGGAGCAGATCAGCGGCTTCCAGCGACAACATTGGCAGGCCCGCCCCTGGTTGCAAAACATTGCGCATGACACCCGCGCAAGGCTCAACGCCGGCAAGTCCTGAGCAGCATTTGTCACACACCACGGCAGCCCGGAAATAGACAAGAAGCTGCCGATCACACGATTCGGAGACCATCATGGAAGCAATTACCATCAATGCAGTCAGTACCCGGCGCAGCGTCTGGCAGCGATTAAATCATTACCACATCGGCGCAATGCCGCTGCCGGTGTATGTCGTCATCGCCGCCATCACGGTCATCGCGGCGCTCAACAAGAAACTCCCCAATGACATGATTGGCGGTGTCGCCGTGCTGATGCTGGCGGACATGCTGCTGGGCGAGATCGGTAATCGGTTGCCGCTGTTGAGGCACATCGGCGGCGCTGCCATTTTGTGTCTGTTTGTGCCTTCTGCGCTGATCGGCTGGAAGCTGATGGATGCCGAAATGCTCAAGGCGCTCACCACCACCATGAAGACCGCCAACCTGCAGTATCTGTATATCGCCTGTCTGGTGGCCGGCAGCATTCTGGGCATGCGTCACAAGGTGCTGGTGCAGGGTTTTATGCGCATGTTCATTCCCTTGCTGGTCGGTACTGTTGCGGCTGTGGTCGCCGGCATTGCGGTCGGACTGCTGTTCGGCTATACCCCGCGCCATACTTTCTTCTTCATCGTCGTCCCCATCGTCGGTGGCGGTATCGGCGAAGGCATTTTGCCGCTGTCGATAGGCTATGCGGAAATACTGGGCAAGCCGCAGGCCGAGTTGATCGCCATGCTGGTGCCCGCGGCCTTGTTGGGCAATGTGGTGGCCATTGTTGCCAGTGGCGTGCTGAAATGGCTGGGTGAGCGGCATCCGCATTTGAGCGGTCAAGGCTTTCTGGTGAAATCGGGTGCCGATGTCGAGCTGCTCAAGAGCGGCGACCATCAGGCTGAGCTTGATCTCCAACTGATGGGGATGGGTTTGCTGATCAGTTGCGCATTTTTCATTTTGGGTGCAGTGCTGGCGCAATATACCGGCATACCAGGGCCGATTCTGATGATCGTCAGCGCGGCCTTGCTCAAGGTATTGAAGTTGATTCCAGAGCAGATCGAACTGGGCGCTTACCAGATGTACAAATTCGTCTCCAGCAATCTGACTTTTGCCATCCTGTTTGGCCTGGGCGCTTTGTTCGTCTCGTGGCAGGATTTGCTGGACGCCTTCAGTCCCGGCTATTTCGCGGTCTGTGCTGCGAGTGTCAGTGCCTTGATTGCTTCTGGTTTCTTTGTCGGCAAATGGCTCAACATGTATCCGGTGGAAGCAGCCATCGTCACGGCTTGCCATAGCGGCCTGGGCGGTACCGGCGACGTCGCCATTCTGTCGGCATCCAATCGCATGGGCTTGATGCCGTTTGCACAAATCTCTACCCGCATTGGTGGCGCCTGCATGATCGTTTGCGCCACGCTGTTGCTGAAGTTTTTCGGCTAGCCGGGCGTTGCCAAGGCGTCGGCAATAAAATCCACAAAGACCCGGATGCGGGTCGACATCTGGTGGCGCTGCGAGTACACCGCAAAAATATCGGCATTGGCCGTCTCCCAATGCGGCAGTACTTGCACCAGCGTACCGTCCAGCAGATAGTGACGGATATCCCATTCCGCCCGCATCAAAATGCCATGGCCGTCGAGTGCCCATTTCACGGCAATCTCACCATCGTTGGTGGTGAGATTGCCGCGAATCTTGACGCTCTCGGTTTTGCGCGCCGTGCCGCTGCCAGCGCTTAATTTCCAGACCCCATAAGCTTCATCTCCTTGCCGGATACCGATGCAATTGTGTCTGGCCAGATCGTGCGGTGTCAGCGGCGTACCGCGCTTGGCCAGATAGGAGGGGGCGGCGCATAAGAGCCGCCGGTTCGGCGCCAGTTGACGCGCAATGACGCGTGTATCGGGCGGTTCGCCGAAACGGATGCAGACATCAAATGTTTCATCGGTCAACGGCGGCGGCTTCACCGACAATTGCAACTGTACCGCCACTTGCGGATAGGCCGCGACGAAACGCGAGATGGCCGGCGCTACATGACTGCGTCCAAAACCCAGCGTGGCATTGACGCGCAGCAGTCCTTCCGGGCGCTGCTTGGCGCTGCCCAGCAATTCGGACAGTTCGTTGACCTGGTCCAGAATGCGGCGCGCGTGCTCCAGATAAAGTTCACCTTCTGGCGTGAGCATCATGCGGCGCGTGGTGCGGTTTATCAGCGGCACGCCGGCGCGGCTTTCCATCTGGCTCAGATGTTTGCTGACAGCCGCAGCAGTGAGACCGAGCTCACGCGCGGCCGCGCTCAGACTGCCGGCGGCAGCAAGACAGGAAAAAAAACTCAGATCGGCGGGGAGGACACTGTCTTGCATGGGCTCTGACTTGTGAATTAAAGTTAAAAACGCTTTAAGTTTAGCACCGGTTTTTGCCAGAAAACGTCGGTAAAGTGCAGTCACAACAACACTTTCTTGAAAGGCTGGCGGCATGAAAACCTATCGCATCGCAACAATTCCCGGTGACGGCATCGGCAAGGAAGTCATCCCGGCAGGCCAGCAGGTATTGGAAACTTTGGCCAAGACCAGCGCGAGCTTTGCTTTTGATTTTGAACATTTCGGTTGGGGTGGCGACTATTACCGCAAGACCGGCGCGATGATGCCGGCCGATGGTCTCAATGCCTTGCGCGACAAGGATGCCATCCTGTTCGGTTCGGCCGGCGACCCTGAGATTGCCGACCATATCACCCTGTGGGGCCTGCGTCTGAAGATCTGCCAAGGCTTCGATCAATATGCCAATGTGCGGCCCACCCGGATTTTGCCCGGCATCGACGGCCCGTTGAAACGCTGCAAGCAAGAAGATCTGAACTGGGTCATCGTACGTGAAAACTCGGAGGGCGAATATGCCGGTGTCGGCGGTCGCGTACATCAAGGCCATCCGATTGAAGCAGCAACTGATGTGTCGATGATGACGCGCGCCGGGGTCGAACGCATCATGCGCTTTGCCTTCCGCCTTGCGCAGTCGCGTCCGCGCAAGTTGTTGACGGTGGTCACCAAGAGCAATGCGCAACGTCATGCCATGGTGATGTGGGATGAAATTGCGCTGCAGATTGCGCAAGAATTCCCCGATGTGCGCTGGGATAAGGAACTGGTCGACGCCGCCACTGCACGCATGGTCAATCGCCCGGCTACGCTGGACACGATCGTCGCCACCAACCTGCATGCCGACATCCTCAGCGATCTGGCGGCCGCCTTGGCTGGCAGCCTGGGGATTGCACCGACCGGCAATATTGATCCGGAGCGCCGCTATCCGTCGATGTTCGAACCCATTCATGGTTCCGCCTTCGACATCATGGGAAAAGGACTGGCCAATCCGGTCGGCACGTTCTGGTCGCTGGTCATGATGCTGGAACACTTGGGCGAGAACGCTGCCGCCCAGCGGGTCATGCAAGCGGTCGAAGCCGTCACTGCGAACAGCGCCTTGCACACCCGAGACCTGGGTGGCAATGCCACCACGGCGCAGGTTACCGCTGCGGTGTGCGCCTTCCTGGCTGACGCTGGGGCGCACAAGGTTGCAGCCTGAGCAACAAAGCACAGACCTGTCCGCAGCGTGCGGGCAGGGGGCGTTGTGAGCAAGTAAAAAAATAATGCCGCACCTCAAGCCGGCAGGAGGAGACCATGCAGTCTGATCTGGAATCACGCGTATGCCGCAAGCTCATGTGGCGCATCATCCCGTTCGTCATGTTGCTGTACTTTGTCAGCTTTCTTGACCGCGTCAACGTTGGTTTTGCCGCCATGACGATGAACCACGCAATCGGTCTCTCACCGACGGCTTTCGGTCTGGGCGGCGGTTTGTTTTTCATCGGTTATTTCTTGTTTGAGGTGCCATCGAACCTGATCTTGCATCGGGTTGGCGCACGGCGCTGGATTGCTCGCGTGATGATTAGTTGGGGCATCATCTCGGGCCTGTCTGCACTGGTGGTCGGGCCTAACAGTTTCTATGCGCTGCGGTTTTTGCTGGGAGTGGCAGAAGCAGGATTTTTCCCGGGAATCATCCTCTATCTGAGTCTGTGGTTCCCGCTCAAGCAGCGCGCTGTGGCGGCGGCATGGTTCATGGCAGCGGCCCCCATCTCGGTGGCCATCGGTTCACCATTGTCTGGCGCCATCATGCAATTGCCGCCAATCTTCGGCCTGGCCGACTGGCAACTGTTGTATCTCATTGAAGCACTGCCGGCAGTCCTGCTGGGTTTTGCCGTCTTATATCTGCTCACCGACACGCCCGCGCAAGCCACATGGCTGGCCGCCGATGAACGTACCTGGTTACTTGTCACGCTCAAGGCCGAAGCCGATGTCAAGCAATCCCATGCAGGACATACCGCCGGTGTGCTCAGTGCCTTGCAGGATCCTCGCGTGCTGGCGCTGGCATTGATTTACTTCGGAACCTCCGCCGGACTGTATACGCTCGGTTTATGGGCTCCCACCATCGTGCGTGAATTCGGTTTCAGCCCGTGGCAGACCGGCTTGCTGACAGGTGTGCCCAGTGTCGTTGCGGTACTCGCCATGGTGTTGTGGGCCAGGCATTCGGATCGTACCCAGGAGCGTACCTGGCACGTTGTCTTGCCTTGTGTGCTGGCTTGCCTGGGTCTGGTGTGTGCCGCGCAGGCCAGTACTGCCTTGCTGGTGGTGCTGGCGTTGGTGGCGGTTAATGTCGGAATCAGTTCGGCCAAGGCGCCATTGTGGGCCATGCCTAACGCCTTTCTTTCCGGTGCAGGTGCGGCCGCTGGCATTGCCATGATCAATGCGATCGGTAATCTGGGCGGTTTCATCGGCCCATTTGCGATTGGCTGGCTCAAAAGCCGCACTGGAGGATATGCGGCTGGGCTCTACGTGGTCGCCGCTACTTTGGCGCTTTCTGCTGTTGTTACCTTGTTGCTGAGTCGCCAGAGCAGATCTGCCATAGCCATGAAGAGGGCCTGAAACGTGCCGCCGACAGGGTCGGGCCTTACTTATCTTGCGGCGGCGTTTCGGCAAAACCCAGCGCCGAGGAAATCTGTGCGGCAGTATTGATCAAGTCATCCACCCAGTCTTCCTGCAGACGGTCGGCCGGGGCCGAGATCGACAGGCCTGCCACCAATTTGCCAGAATCATCGCGGATACCGGCAGCCATGCAGCGCACGCCCAGCTCCAGCTCTTCATTGTCGCGCGCATAGCCAAGCGCACGCACCAGACTCAGTTCGCGCTCGAGCTTGCCTAAATCGGTAATGGAGTTCTTGTTATGTCCGGCCAGGCCGGTGCGGGTGGCATAGGCACGCACGGCCTTGGGGTCATCGATGGAGAGGAATAATTTGCCGGTCGAGGTCAGATGCAGCGGCGCACGGCCGCCAATGGCGCGCACCACCTGCATGCCCGAACGCTCCGAGAAGGAACGGTCGATGTAGACGATTTCATCGCTTTGACGCACCGACAGATTGATCGTTTGATGGGTCTTGCGGTGCAGGGCACGCATGAAGTCCAGCGCCGCTTCGCGCACACTCAGACGGCTCTTGACGATGTTGCCCAACTCTAACAGGCGCATGCCGAGGCGATAGGTGCCGGGCTCCGAACGATCCACAAAACGTTTAACCACCATATCGTTGAGGATGCGGTGGGCGGTTGATGGATGTAGTTTGGTGGCAGCTGACAATTCCTTCAGGCTGACCGGGTCAGGATACTGCGCCAAGGCATCCAGCAAGGACACCATGCGTTCAATGACCTGGATGGAAATGGCGCCGGTCTCGTCTGTGCCTTCTTTTTTCATATCCGTATTTGATGCATTGCAATAAGGAGGTTATACCACATTGTGAAAAGATCGGGCAGTAAGCGAAAGGCTATCAACGATTCTTATATGTGCAATTGTCATGGTTTGCGGGTTTTTATATGCAGTCGCATTGCGATTGCATACTCGGTTTTCGCATAAGGAGAGAAGAAAGTATTCGTTCGTTTTTTCTTGCTCACTCATTAACCTGAGCGCTCTGACAAAATTGAACGGATGCAGAAGATGTTGAAAAAATTATACAAGTCGGTTGCCGTAGCAGCCTTGTTGGCGCAGATCGTGCCGTTGGCGCAGGCCGCCGATATTACTTTGCTCAACGTCTCCTATGACCCGACCCGGGAACTGTACGCCGACTATAACAAAGCTTTCGCGCAATACTGGAAGGCCAAGAGCGGTGACACCGTTACCATTAAATCCTCCCATGGCGGTTCTGGCAAGCAGGCACGTTCGGTGATCGACGGTATTGATGCCGATGTCGTCACGCTGGCACTGGCCTATGACATTGACGAGATTTCGGAAAAAGCCAAACTGCTGTCGCCGGACTGGCAAAAACGTCTGCCGCACAACAGCTCACCTTATACCTCGACCATCGTATTTCTCGTGCGCAAGGGCAATCCCAAGCACATCAAGGATTGGGATGATCTGATCAAGCCCGGAGTGGCGGTCATCACGCCTAACCCCAAGACTTCCGGCGGCGCTCGCTGGAACTATTTGGCAGCATGGGCCTACGCGCTCAAGAAGGGCGGCACCGATGCGGCAGCGCGTGACTATATTGCCAAGTTGTTCAAGAACGTGCCGGTACTTGATTCAGGCGCGCGTGGCGCCACCATCAGCTTCGTGGAACGCGGTCTCGGCGATGTCTTGCTGGCCTGGGAAAACGAAGCCTTGATTGCGGAAAAAGAATGGGGCCCGGACAAGTTTGAAATCGTCGCACCATCGCTGTCGATTCTGACTGAACCGCCGGTGGCCGTGGTGGATAAGGTGGTCGACCGGCGCGGGACACGCAAGGCGGCGGAAGCCTATGTGAATTATTTGTATTCCGATGCCGGCCAGGAAATCATTGCCAAGAATTTTTACCGCCCGATCAACCCCAAGATCGCCGCCAAATATGCCGCGCAATATCCCAAGCTCAATCTGGTGACCGTCGACAATACTTTCGGTGGCTGGCAAAAAGCACAAAAGGAGCATTTTGCCGACGGCGGCAGTTTTGACCAGTTATATCTGCCTAACAAGAAATAAGCAGTGCATTCACCAGCGAATTTTTGATCATGACCATTCTCTTGCTGGCCGGTAGTCCTTCGGCCCCCTCCCGATCCACCCGCTTGCTGCATCACGTAGGCGATAAGCTGGCCGCACTCGGTCATCGTTACGCCAAACTGGATGTGCGCGATCTGCCCGGGCAGGCGCTGGTGCGCGCCGATTTCAATGATAGTGAGATCCGGGCCGCGCTGGCGCTGGTAGCGTCGGCTTCGGCGGTAGTGATTGCCACACCGGTCTACAAGGCGGCTTACAGCGGCGTCTTGAAAGCGTTTCTTGATCTGTTGCCGCAATTCGGTCTGACCGACAAACTGGTGCTGCCGCTGGCCACCGGCGGCAGCCAGTCACACATGCTGGCGCTCGACTATGCGCTACGCCCAGTCTTGTCCTCGCTGGGTCCGCGCCATGTGTTACCGAGCATTTATGCCACTGAAACACAAGTGATCTGGTCCGAGCAAGAAGGCTTGAAGCTGGATGGTCCGATTGTGGCGCGGGTACAGGAAGGCGTCGAACAATTGTCGAGCAGCTTGCTGGCCTTGCAGCCGCTGGGAGGCTTTGCCGACATTCCGTTTGCACAGATCCGTTGTAGCGTCTGAGGCGTCGGCTTAGCAGCGTTTTATTTCAGTAACACCTTTGGCATCCGTCCTGCGTCATGGAGGGCGGCAGGGGCTGACTTTGCCCAACAATATTGAAGAAAGAATGTCATGCGCATTTCCACTCGTTTGTCCCGTCGTCGCACACTCGCTGTGCTAACGACCCTGACAGCCCTGACGCTCGGTCTGAGCCCGCTTGGCAATGCCTTTGCTCAAGCCAAGCCGGTGCTGCGCATCGGCTATCAGAAAGCTGCCAGCACCCTAGTTTTGCTCAAGGCACATGGGGCCTTGGAAAAACGTCTGCAAACGCTGGGCGTGGAAGTGAAGTGGGCTGAGTTTGCGGCTGGTCCGCAATTGCTGGAAGCTTTGAATGTCGGGGCCATTGACTTTGGTTATGTCGGCGAAGCGCCGCCGGTGTTTGCCCAGGCTGCAGGTGCCAATTTTGTCTATAGCGCCTATGAAATCCCGACCCCCAACGCCGAAGGCATACTGGTGCCCAAGGATTCACCAATCAAGACGGTGGCCGAACTCAAAGGCAAGAAAATCGCCTTCAACAAAGGTTCCGATGTGCACTGGCTGGTGGTGGCTTTACTCAAGAAGGCCGGCCTGAGTTATAGCGATATTCAACCGGTTTATCTGGCTCCGGCCGATGCCCGCGCCGCCTTCGAAAAGGGCGCCGTTGATGCTTGGGCGATCTGGGACCCGTTCCAGGCCGCCGCAGAAAAACAAATCAGCGCACGTCGGTTGGCAACCGGAGTTGGTGCGGTCAGCCATCATCAATTTTTCCTCAGTGCGCGGCCCTTTGCGGAGCAGCATGGCGACATCATCAAGATTCTGCTGGAGGAAGTCGGCAAGGAAGGCCAATGGATCCGCGCCAATACCAAGGAAGCTGCTGCTCAATTGGCACCGATACAGGGCCTCGATGCCGACGTCATCGAAGTCGGTCTGAAGCGCTATGAACATATTTTCAAGCCGGTTGACGCTCCAGTGCTGCAAGAACAGCAACGTATTGCGGACACCTTCTTTGAACTGAAACTGATCCCTAAAAAAATCAACGTCAGCGACGCCGTGCTGAAGTAATCAGCAGCACCGCGGCGACACGTTATCTATTTTTATCCGGAGTACGAAATGCAGGTTTTCTGGTTTATCCCCACTCACGGCGACAGCCGCTATCTTGGTACCGCCGAAGGCGGCCGTCTGGTCAGCCACGACTACATGAAGCAGGTCGCGGTAGCCGCCGATACGCTGGGCTATGACGGCGTGTTGTTGCCCACCGGGCGCTCCTGTGAAGATGCCTGGGTCACGGCGGCCAGTCTGATCGACGCCACCCGCCAATTGAAATTTCTGGTGGCAGTACGTCCGGGGCTGACCGCACCGACCTTGTCGGCGCGCATGGCAGCGACCTTTGACCGCCTTTCGGGCGGGCGTCTGCTGATCAATGTGGTGACCGGCGGCGATCCGGCCGAGCAAGAGAGTGACGGCATCTTCGGTACGCACCAGGAGCGCTATGAAATTTCCGAGGAATTCCTGAAGATCTGGCGTGAGGTATTGAGCAAGACCCATAGCGGCGGCGAGACTAACTTCAGCGGCAAGCATCTCAGCGTCAAAGGTGCCAAGGCGCTCTATCCGCCGCTGCAAAAGCCTTATCCGCCGCTGTACTTCGGCGGCTCTTCGGATGAAGCCATCGACCTCGCTGCCGAGCAGGTTGATGTCTACCTGACCTGGGGCGAGCCACCGGCGGCGGTGGCTGAAAAAATTGCCAAGGTCAGAGCACGCGCTGCCAAAGCCGGTCGGACCTTGCGCTTCGGTATCCGTCTGCACGTAATCGTGCGCGAAACCAATGAGGCCGCCTGGCGTGCCGCTGACGAACTCATCAGCAAGCTCGATGACGACACCATCGCCAAAGCGCAGGCCACCTTTGCCAAGATGGATTCGGAAGGGCAACGGCGCATGGCCGCATTGCACGGCGGTCGGCGCGACAAGCTCGAAGTCAGTCCCAACCTGTGGGCCGGGGTCGGCCTGGTACGCGGTGGCGCCGGTACCGCATTGGTCGGGGATGCCAAGACTGTGGCTGCACGCATGCAGGAATATGCCGATCTGGGCATCGATACCTTTGTCTTGTCGGGTTATCCGCATCTGGAAGAGTCATATCGCTTCGCCGAATTGGTGTTCCCTTTGTTGCCGCGCAAGCAGAAGGAAACCTTGCCTGGTTTTAATCTGACCGGGCCGTTTGGTGAAATCGTCGGCAATACCCATGTGCCACCGGCGGCCAAGTCGACGCCGCAGGTGGCTGCGAGTTAAGGAGTCCTCATGAGCACAAGCTTAGTCAGTGAGGCACCAGTACAGGCAAGCCTCAAGCGTAGTGGAAAACGCCAAGCTTTTCGCTTTGGTGCCACGCAATTACTGTCATGGGCCTTGCCGGTGGCGCTGATCGTTTTGTGGGAAGTCGCCGCTCAACTGGGCTGGTTGTCGAGCCGCATTTTGCCGGAACCGCTGGCCGTCTTTAGTGCTGCCTGGAAGCTCGCGCTGTCTGGTGAGTTATGGACCCATTTAGGCGTGAGCACCTGGCGTGCGGCTTCTGGTTTTGCCGTAGGTGGCGGGCTGGGTCTGTTGTTGGGGTTGCTGACGGGCACGTTTCGTCAAGCTGAAATCCTGCTCGATACCAGCTTGCAGATGATCCGCAATATCCCGGCGCTGGCGCTGATTCCGCTGGTGATTCTGTGGTTTGGCATTGATGAAACGGCCAAGTTGTTTCTGGTCGCGGTGGGCGTGTTTTTTCCGATTTACTTGAACACCTTCCATGGTATTCGTTCGGTCGATCGCGGCTTGATTGAAATGGCCAGAAGCTATGGCTTATCCGGCTGGCCTCTGTATCGCGATGTGATCTTGCCGGGCGCCTTGCCGTCGATTCTGGTGGGTGTGCGTTTTGCGCTGGGATTGGTGTGGGTCTTGCTGATTGTTGCCGAAACCATTTCGGCCCAGGCTGGCATCGGTTACATGACCATGAATGCGCGTGAATTCCTGCAGACCGATGTGGTGCTGGTGGGCATCCTGCTCTATGCCTTGTTGGGCAAGCTGGCCGATGTGCTGGCGCGTGGTCTGGAAAAGTACTGGTTGCGCTGGCATCCGGCGTATCAATGACGAGGGTGCCATGAGACATAACAATCCGTTTGAAAACCAGCAAGTCGAACATGCCGCGCAGCGCAGCGGTGTCGGGATCGTCGTCAATGCTGTCTCGAAAACCTACGGCGAGCGAGAAGTGTTGAAGAGCGTGGCACTCGACGTCAAGCCCGGTGAATTTGTGGCCATTGTCGGGCGCAGCGGCTGCGGCAAGAGCACCTTGCTGCGCCTGATTGCCAGACTTGAAGAGACCAGTGCCGGCGAGATTGCCTTCAGTCAGGGCGCGCAAGCAGCCTATACGCCGGAAACCCGTGTCATGTTTCAGGACTCGCGCCTGTTGCCATGGAAACGGGTACTGCACAACGTTGCGCTGGGCTTGCCCAAGTCCGACTTGCCATTGGCGGCTCGGGCGCTGCACCAGGTGGGTCTGGCTGAACGTGCCAATGACTGGCCGGCGGTTTTGTCAGGCGGCCAGCGCCAACGGGTGGCACTGGCGCGAGCATTGGTGCATCAACCGGAACTGTTGCTGCTGGATGAACCTTTGGGGGCTCTCGATGCGCTCACCCGTATAGAAATGCAGGAATTGATCGAGTCGCTGTGGCAAAAAAATGGCTTCACTGCGGTACTGGTCACGCATGACGTACAGGAAGCAATTGCACTGGCTGACCGTGTGGTGCTCATCGAAGATGGCCGCATTACCCTGGATCAGCGCATTGCGCTGGCACGCCCGCGAGCGCGTGGCAATCCAGAATTCGCCCGGCTCGAAGAAAGCATCCTGGCACGCGTGCTGCAGCATCCGGCACGCGCACCGGATGCTGTGCTGGGTGATATCTCGCTGCAGAAAAGTGTGAATCAAGTGCAGTGGGCCGTATAAATTTCATTGTTGTTAAACCGTCGTTCTCAAGGAGTATTGCATGACCATTCAAGCCATCAACGTACGTAATCAATTCCGCGGCAAAGTCAAAGCCATCATCGAAGGTTCGGTCGTTTCCGAAGTCGATGTCGAGACCCCGGCCGGTATCGTCACCTCCGTCATCACCACCCGTTCGGTCAAGGATCTGGGTCTGGTCATCGGCAGCGAAGTGGTGGCATTGGTGAAGGCAACCGAAGTATCTATCGCCAAACTTTGAATCACGGATGGAGTTAGCTATGAAGTATCCAGCCCTGGAAAAATATCTTGCTCGCCTTAATGACACCGTCAAGGACGAGTCCAGGGTATGGCTGGATGCCGAGGGTAGGGCGCAGGGTAAGTATTTCAATACCACGCTTACCTCGGCATTCCAGCCGATACGAATTTTTGGCAGCACCGACGCGGCTGACGCCAGTGTTGTGGCGCACGAAGGTTTCGCCCGCAGTTATGCCCAGGATGACAACGGCCTGCATCTATGGCGCTTGCTGGATCAGGCTGCCAGCGATGACGAATCGGTCGCCCTCGACCGGCTCTGCCGGGTTTTGCATACGGTTAATTTTTATCGTCAGACGGATGACACTGTCAGCCTGCATCTGAGCGTGCATGCGCGTCTGCTGGCGGCAGTCGATAGTAATCACGGAATTGCATTCCGGCGCATTCTCAATCTGCTCGAACTGCCGCATGACAAGATCGTGCTGCAAATGCCGGTAGTGACCGCCAACCAAGGCTGGCTGCTCAACTATGTACTCGACAACTACCGGCGCAACGGTTTCAAGTTGGGCATCAGTGCCAACGACGCACGCGAGGCATTGATGCTGCTCGATAAAGTCAAACCGAATCTGATCAAGGTCGATGCACGCGAGTTGAACAACGAAGCCGATACAGAGCGCTTGTTGCAGCGTACAGCAGCGCTGGGCGTTCAGGTGGTGTTCAAGCGAGTGGAAAATCCGCAGGTCGGCGCTCGCTTGCAACAGTTCGGCCGCGCGCTGGGGCAGCCGGTGTATGCTCAAGGTTATCTGTGGGACACGCCAGGCGCCAGCCTGACAGGCGTTACCGCATCACCCTTGTCCAGAGTTGCCTGATATGTCACACGCGTTCAACAGCACATTACACTGCACGTCCAGCGATCTGGCTGGCGTGCGTGTGCTGGTGGTGCCCGGCTTGCATGGCAGCGAGGCGGCGCACTGGCAATCGCGCTGGGAACGACTGTATCCCAATTTTGAACGGGTCGAGCAAGATCACTGGGATACGCCGGACTTGCCAGTGTGGTCGCAACGGTTGCAAGAGGTCCTGCAACGCCGCTCCGAACCGACCATCATTGTGGCGCATAGTTTTGGTTGTTTGACGACCGCCCATAGTGCCGCTGCCGGAGCCGTCATCGCTGGCGCTTTGCTGGTGGCGCCGGCTGATCCGGAAAAATTCAAGGTCGCCACAGCAGTTGAACATGCCTTGCCATTTCCGTCGATCGTGGTGGGCAGCAGCAACGATCCCTGGATGAGCGCGCCGCGGGCACAATACTGGGCTTCGGTATGGCAGAGCAGGTTTGTGCTTGCTGGTGCCTTGGGGCACATCAATGCCGAGTCGGGTCTGGGGGACTGGAATCGTGGGCAGGACTTGCTGCACACCTTGCTAAAACAACAAGGGCGGCCGCTGCAACATGCAGCCGGCCGCCCCCTCTACTGATTTTCTGTCTTAGTGCTGTGGTTGCTCCTTGACACGCGATACCAGTTGGGTCGGGCTCACGAAACGCATGGCAATCAGCAGCCAGATCAAGGTCACCACCATGTAGACCATGGCCATGGCGTCAATCGATTGCGAAGCGCGCACCCCGGCAGCAAACACCGAGTAATACAAAGCTACCACCAGCGTCTGGGTATCCGAACCGGCCGTCATGAAGGTCAATTCGAACATGGCGATGGTGCGCACCAGCACCAGCAATGACGCTGCCAGAATGCCCGGTGCCAGGAGCGGCATGAGCACATGGCGGAACATGGCAAAGGTACGTGCACCGAACACTTTGGCAGCAGATTCCAGGTTGGGATCGATCTGCTCGATGAACGGCGTCATCACCAGAATCACAAACGGTAACGCTGGCAACAGATTGGCAATGATCACCCCAGGCAGAGTGCCGGCCAGATGCAGTTCATACATCAAGGTCGCCAGCGGAATACCGTAAGTGATGGGCGGAATCATCAACGGCAGCAGGAACAGCCCGGTCAGCAGTTTTTTGCCGCGGAACTCGCGCCGAGCCAGTGTGTAGGCTGCCGGCACGCCGATTAGAATCGACAGGACGACCACCGATAGCACCACTTCCAGCGTCACCAGCAAGACATCGCCGAGCTGGAATTCTTGCCAGGCCGCGCCATACCAGCTCAGCGTCCAGCCGCTGGGCAACCAGGTGCCGAGCCAGCGTGTGGCCATCGAATTGGTCGCCACCGACGCAATCATCAGCGCTACGTTGATCAGAAAAAACGTCATCAGTCCTACCACCAGACCGCTCCAGGCGCGACTGGCCCAGGGAGTACGTCGCTTCGGCGAGGACGCCGGTTTCGAGGTGGATTGAGAAGTCGCCATGGGAGTTGTTGTACTTGCGTGAGTCATACTTATCCTTTACCGCCACTGACGGGACCGCGATAGAACAGGTTGCGCAAGCCGAGCACGATCACTACCACGCCCAATTGCACTGCACCCATGATCATCGCCACTGCCGATGCCATTGAATAGTCATAGTTCTCGAACGCTGCCTCATAGGCGGCAATCGAAATCACCCGTGTTGCTCCGGCTGGAGAACCCAGCAATACCGCCGATGGAAACACTGAAAATGCCTGTACAAAAGACAGGCAGAACGCCATCGCCAGGCCTGGCAGGATCAAGGGCAGGATCACATAACGGAACTGGTTGAAGGGGGTCGCGCCAAGTGTAGCGGCAGCGCGCGGCAAGACCGGATCGATCCCGGTGATGTAGGACAAGATCAGCAGGAAGGCAAACGGAAAACCCGAGATCACCAGCGAAATCAACACACCAGCATAGTTGTGGGTCAGACGAATGGCGCCTTCGTAGACATGCAGCAGTTGCAGGATATGCGCGAACCAGCCCTTGGGACCGAAATAGGTCAGCATGCCTTCGGCAATGAGCACCGTACCCAGCGTGATCGGAATGACCAGGATGGTGGTGGCGATCTTTTGGTAAGGCGTCTTGTGGCGCAGTCGATAGGCTACCGGCACGGCAATGAGGATATTGATCAAGGTTGCCGGCAGCGCCAGTTTGAGCGTCACGCCGATGGTCATCCACAGGTTCTCGGTGTTGAAGAACTTGATGTAGTTAGACAGCATGCCGCCTTCAAGGGGCTGGAACGACAGGATCAAGCCGTGAATGAAGGGATAGACGAACACCGTGAGCATGAAGATCACGGCCGGGGCCGCCATCCACATGGCCGGATCGCGCCAGCGCGAGCCAGCGGTTTGAGAAGACATCTGCATCATGCCACCTGCTCAATCGGATAGGCCAGCACGCGATTGGCATCCACAGCCACGCGGATGGTCTCGCCCGGCGTTGCCTGACCTTCAGCACGTACGTAGAGGCGGGTATTGTCCTGGGTGCGCAGCATGAACAGCGACTCGCGACCATAGTATTCAACCGATTCAACACGTGCCGACAGACTGTTGGCGGCGTCCTGACCGGCAGCCACGATGCTGAACTCTTCGGGACGAATCGACACTGCTGCACGACCTTGCAGGCGGGTTTTAGGAATGCCGTTCAGGTTCACGCCTGGACCGGCCAGTGCCACGCTCTGGGCATCTTGTCCGACCACGTCAAGCAGCAATTCATTGCGATAACCCATGAAACGCGCCACCGCCAGATTGGATGGCTGGCCATAGACTTCAGGCGGCGTGCCGATCTGTTGTACCTTGCCGTCTTTCATGACGACGATGCGGTCGGCCAGCGACAGTGCTTCATCCTGATCATGGGTCACGTACAGGGTGGTGCGGCCCAGTTCCATGTGGATGCGACGGATTTCGGAGCGCATTTCCAGACGCAGTTTGGCATCCAGATTCGACAGCGGTTCATCCATGAGGATCAGCGGCGGTTCAATCACGATGGCGCGGGCAATCGCCACGCGTTGTTGCTGGCCGCCGGACAACTGGCCGGGCAGCTTGTTCATGTGACTGGCCAGTTGCACCAGATCCAGTGCGCGTTTGACGCGGGTCTGGATTTCGGCCGACGGTACGCCGCGCATGAGCAGGCCGAAACCGACATTCTTGGCCACGGTCATGTGCGGAAACAGTGCGTAGTTCTGGAACACCATGCCAAAGCCACGTTGTTCCGGCGGCAGGGTATCGATGCGTTGTTCATCGAGATAAATGCCGCCGTCCGACAGCGGCAACAGACCGGCGATGCAATTGAGCGCGGTCGATTTGCCGCAGCCCGATGGACCCAGCAGGGCGATGAACTCGCCGCGTGCAATATCCATTTGCAAACCATCCAGGGCAGCGACTTGGGCTGCATCGGTGGTTTTTCCTGCGCCGAAGCGACGGGTAACGCGATCGAGTCGCAGGGTCTTGAAATCAGGTTTCATGGGTACCTCTAATTGAACGTAATGAACCGGGCGGCGAGCCAAATGTTGGCCGCCCGGTTTGTCTCTGTTACTTGTGTTTATTTGAATTTCTGGGCGCCGACCTGCTCATCCCAGATATGGAAGGCCTGTACCATCACCTGCGCATCAAGCGGCTGTACATGCGGGAATTTGGCGATCCAGTCAGCATATTCAGGACGGCCGAACTCTTTGATCACATCCTGGCTAGCTTGCGGTGCCATGGTGATCGGCACGTTCTTGATCGCCGGACCAGGATAGAAATAACCCTTGTCGTAGGTCTGTGCCTGTTGCTTTGGTTGCAGCAGATAAGCCATCACATCCAGTACCACGGCTTGTTTGGCCGCCGACAAACCCTTGGGCACGATCATGTAATGGGTATCGTTGACCCAGGTCATGTTCTTGAAGGCGCCAACCTTGAATTCCTTGGGCACCACACCGAGCGCACGCGGATTGATGTCCCAGCCGGTGACGGTGACGGTGATGTCACGCGAGCCTTCGCCGAGTTCTTTCATGACAGCGCCAGTGCCGCCGGGGTAATACTCGATGCAGGTATTGAGTTCTTTCAGGTAAGCCCAGGTTTTATCCCAGCCCTTGACCGGATCCTTGGGGTCCTTGTCGCCCAACAGATAGGGCAGGCCCATCAGGAAGGTACGGCCAGGACCGGAGTTGGCTGGACGGGCATAGATCAGCTTGTTGGGATTGGCCTTGCACCAGGACAGCAGCTCCTGCGGTGTGCTCGGCACTTGCTTGACCGTGGCTGGGTTGTATTCCAAGAGCGGACCGGCTGGCATGAAAGCGACCGCGATACCCTGATTGTGCGCCAGTTCTTGCATGCGCTTGACTTCGGGCAGGTAGTTATCCATCAGCGGCGCGAATTTGGCGGCGTTGTCGGGCAATAAGGTGACCCATAGATTCTGCTCGATGCCGGCCGCCAGAATATCGGTACCGCCGAGCACCAGATCGATGTCGCTGCGCTTGGCGTTTTGCATGGCCTTGAGCTTGCTGGGCAACTCTGGTGCTGGTGCTTTGGTGAAGGTGAACTTGACGTTAGGATGGGTGATCTTGTAGGACTCGATAGCATCTTGCAGCAGCGCCAGCGAACCGGCCACGTCCACCACATTGATGGTGACCGGAGCCGACTGTGCCTGGGCCGGCGCAGTGCCGATCAAAGCGGCCAGCGGCAAACCGATGGCTGCTGCAATGACGCTGCGGCGAGTTGCCTGATGCAAAAACAGACTGACATGCTGCTGCCAGCGGGGAAGTTGTTTCATGGATGTCTCCTCCTATTGATGATGTGATTAAATCGATTGTGGAACGGGCGTTTGGTAACGCTCTGATACATTGCAATCGGTGCTGCCTTGCTGCTTACTATGGATACTTGTTTAAGATCGAGCGCCAGCGTGCTCTCTGGCGCTGCTCCAGCCATCGGTGAATGCACTGGTGACACGTTCGAGATGGGTTCGCATGGCAGTGCGGGCTGCGGCCGGATCGCGCTCGACGATGGCTTGCACGATACGGCGATGGTCGATCATGGTTTGCTGGCGCAGTGCATCCGTATGGAAATGTTCTTCCATCTTGAGCCACAGGCGACCACGCTGGTTCCATAAATTTTCGATGACCGTCACCAGTGCGGCGTTACCGGTGGCGTGCGCAATTGATACATGGAATGCGCGGTCAGCCTGTTCATTATTAGGGCGGTCGTCGTAATAACGCTCCATCTCTTTGAGTGCACGCAGGATGTTGCCGAGTGCGCCGTCGGAGGCCATGCGCGCGGCGATGGCGGCGACTTCGCCTTCGATGAGACAACGCGCCGACAGAATTTCAAAGGGACAGGGGCCGATTTCGGGTATCACCGCCGCAGCCACTTTCTCGCTGACATAGATGCCCGAGCCGCCGCGTACTTCAATGACACCGCTCAGTTCCAGTGCGATCAAGGCTTCGCGTAGCGAGGCGCGGCTCACTTTGAGCTGCATCGCAAGGTCGCGTTCGGACGGCAGGCGTTTGCCGACCTGGAGTTGCTGCTCGTCAATGTAGCGCTGAATGCGTTCAGCGACGACACGATAGAGCCGCGTATCGGGGGCGCTAAGTTCGGCAGGGGCTGAGACGACGTTGAGCATGGTCAATGATCGCTGAAAAATGGTCAGGCCACGCTAATTTGGCCTGACCAGTAATGTGGAATAGTCAGGGGGAAATCAGAAATGGATTAGTTAAAATGTGTCGAAGTGCTTGTATATATTGAGATTTACTTAGGTTGTCGTGAGTTGGATTGGTTGACCAATCTTTGAATTTTAAGTCAACAGTCATCTGACAACTGACATTGGGGCCAACTCTACAGAAAAATCACGCGTCTGTAAATCGACTTAGCGCCTGTTAGCATTTAATTTGTGAGTGCGCGTGCGAACGCGCGGCAGGTGTTGCCAGAGGTGGCTTTGCTAGTTAGGGCAAAGTATTCGCTTTTAAGTGGGGGTTCCGCGGTGTAGGCGACATGACGGCGACCAGCGTCAATGCCTTCCAGGCCTACTTGCAAGTCTCAAGAAATAGAAAACACTCAGTCATCACCGGGCGGGTTTTTATTACCCAGCTACTTGATGCAATCCCAAAGCTTCCCCCAGAAGCCCAGTTTCGGAGGATGTTGAGTATTTCTAAGAACGTGTCTACGTTCTTCCGAGCAGTACCGCCAGGATGCTTTGTACTTTAACTTTACGCCGGGCGGTTTGGCGCGCGTTTTACAGCAAGCCCATCATTGCCGCCTTGACCACGCCGGCAGTCTTGTTTGTGGCGTTCAGTTTCACCAGTGAATTTTTGATATGAAAATTGACTGTGTGCTCAGAAATATTCATGATGTCGCCAATTTCGCCGGAGGTCTTGCCATCGGCAGTCCAACGCAAGACTTCAAGCTCGCGCACGCTCAGAGGGTTGGTCGGCGCGGGCATCAGTTTTGGCACCAAGAGTCGTGCCAGGCTGGTATGCGCTGCCTGCGTCAGCCAGGACATTTTTGGGGAATTGGCGCGTAATTCACTGAGCGAGAAGTCATCGTTGGAGCGCGCCAGCGTGAGCATGCCGCCAATGCTCTGGGCGTCGTAGCAAGACTGCGCCCAGCCAACTTTTAGGCCGTGCGCGCGCGCTTCTTCCCACATTGGGCGAGCATCCTGAAAGACGTCGTCCGACCAGATCAGCGGCAATACCGAACGCGAACCATGGGCCACAGTGGGGTCGATCGCAAGGTAATTCTGCTCTGTATATAAACGCTGCCAGGCTGGCGAGTAGTTGTTGATGGTAAACACCTTGGGCCTTGATACCGGCAAAGGCATGCGCATGCCGAAAGCGCAAAAGCTGAAACCGATCTGACCGGCAATCTTGCTCAATACGGCAAACACACCCGCTTCGTCGCTGGCCGATAAGAGCGCCTGCATATGTTCTTCCTGCCATACGTCCATCGTCAGCCCCAGTCGTTTTTTGGTATTTTTGACCGCACATCGCATTGCTTTGAGAGGGGTTCAACCGTACGCAACAGATCGAATCGATTTTCAACTCGACAAGCAAAGGTTTGCGTCTAACCTATCAATGTTAGGAATTGTCTGAACAAACGTGCCTACTGTAACATTTGTGTCGAATAAATTCTTATGCACCCTAGAAAGAATCGATGGATTGCAAAACCTTGAAGTGGCTGCCGATGAGTTCATCCGCAGCCGATACCGGCCCTATGCAAGCGGCCGATGGCACGATTCGTCTGACATTTTCTGAATTGCAAAAAATTTCATTTTTGCATCTGCTCTCAGGACTCGACGAAAACACGATCGTTTCCGGCTCAGGAGATGCGGTAACGACTTCCATTTCTGGATACACCGAATGGATCAGTACGGCAGCGCCTTTGATTTCCCTAGGTTGGGACTGGATCTTCGATATTGATTCACTCGGTTTGCAGTTGCGCCGCGTGGGAGAGCCGCGCAGCAACGTCATGGTGATCGATTTGTATCGCCTGGATTTGGGTGACGTCAAGTCCGAGATCCTATTGGGGGCTTTTGTTGATACGCTGAACTGGCAGGCCGGCGTGCTAGAGGAAATAGAAATGCGCTATCAAAGGTAGCTGTGGCCCACACTGGGAAAGCTGTCAGGAGCTTTATTGGTGTGATGTTCTGGTATCGGATTGAATCTTGACTCTGGCCCATTTTGACAATTTTGCAATAGTAAACCTACCAAGTTTGATAGTTTCGTAAAAAAATCAAATCGCATCCAATAACCCCCGGATCAATAAAAATTCATGCGGGTGGGTGATGCATTTCATTTCAGGGACAGAAGCCAGCTTTACGACCTCGGCTTCTTCACGAGCCTGTGCCGATGGCGTGTTCGCCAAGAGTGTTCTGGCCAAGGTTTCCAATTATCGTTATAAGGTTTTTGTTGAAACCCTCGGGTGGCAACTCAATACCAAAAACAATGAAGAATGGGACCAGTTCGATCGTCCCGACACTGTCTATGTCGCCGCTGAGGACGACGATGGGCAGGTCATTGGCTGCGCGCGGCTGCTGCCGACGCACCGCCCTTACTTGCTGGGTGAGGTTTTCCCACAATTGATGGCTGGCCTGGCGCTGCCCTGTAGTGCGGACGTTTGGGAGTTGTCGCGTTTCGCAGCGGTTGATTTCAACAGTAAAAATACTTCCGCCTTGCAACAGTTTTCTTCTCCTGTTGCCATCAAACTGTTGCAGCAATCGATTGCCTGTGCTGCCGCGCAGGGAGCTAAACGTCTCATTACGGTGTCGCCGATCGGTATTGAACGTTTGCTGCGTCGAGCCGGCTTTCGTGCTCGTCGCGCTGGTCCGCCGACCATCGTCGATGGTCATCCGTTGTTTGCATGTTGGATTGAAATCGATCCGGTAGAAATTTCTCCAGAGCGGGATTTGCTTGCCTCTTGAATCCTGTTGTTGCGCAACGACGCAGACATTACCAAAACACGACCGTACTTATTCCTGGTGCTGTCTTCCATGGATTGCTCTCATGCAATTCACTGCAGCCACGTTGCCGGCGGCACAGTGCTGGACTATACGTGGCATGACTGACTTGATCTGGCAATGGTCGATGGGGCAATTAAGTGTACGCGACAAGATCGTGCCGACAAAGTCGCGGTCCTGCTTGTCGCAATGAAAATGACAAAGTAAAGAAATGATGAATATAAGCCTGGAATTTCTGGCCGATGAACGCAATGAGGTTCTCCGCAGCTGCTTTCCCAATGTTCGCCATGCGCTGGCTAACTTGATGAATTCGTATGGCGACGCGTTGCCGTGCGCGATGGCGGTCATCAGGGTGGCCGGCGGCGAGGTCTGGGTATGAGTGCCAAATTACCCGGATATGTCAGACTGTTCTCCATCAACTGCCGTCACAGCTATTTCGCCGACGGCATTGGCCGTTCACTGGAACTGCGCCCGAGCGCACAATGCAGCATCTTGCTCAAGCGTTATCGGATGCTGGTGCAGAGTTTGCCAGGCAACGTTGCCGTGTATTACCGTAATGTCCGTGATGCACCACTGGCCAATTTTGATGAAACGGAGCCGTTGACTTTTACGCTGCAAAGCCAGGATTCTTATCTGACCAATTACACCGCAGCCGATCAACCTCAGGCTGCTGAGGTGTTGCCATCCATCTGGTATTTTGACAATCGGGCTGACCAGCAGGGGCTGCTCAATCCCGACGGTATGGTTTCCGGCATGATCCGGCTGCCGCTGATGTCGCGTCGTTTCAGTTTGCCTTTGGAACGCGACGTGACAGTGGAAACGGTGCAGATACGGGACAATTTCCAACAAGAGGTCTGGGCCGCCAAATTACAGCCGGCGCAATCGCTGCGCATCATCCAGCTTGACCTGTCGCAGTTGTCCGATGGTCGCCATACCTTGCTGATCAACGGTCGTCGACAGCTCGATTTTTATCTTAGCGATACGGTCACAACGCGACAGTGGGGCGTAGTTGCCTTATATGTCGGCGGCAGTGCGCAGGCGTCCATGCTTCCGCAAGGTTGCGTGATTGGCGCCGATGGCCGGGTTACGCCGCGCGACTATGTGCTCAAACTGGAAAGCCGCAAGACAATCTGGCGCTACACCGTCATTGCTGCGCAGGGGCAGGCGCCGGATTATCGGCAATTCGCCATTTCTGGCCGCTTTAACGAGCAGAACGAGACAAGTCACATCGCCTTTTCGGCGCAGCCGGAAATCTTTGAGATCAATGGCCGTCCAGCGGCGCGCTTTGCCTCTTTGCAGACCTTGCCCTTGAGTGAACGGCCTGCTCAGGGGCTCAACCTGAGTCTACACACCGGCGACCAAGACATGAGCCGCACTAGCAACGTGCAGTTGCCTTATGCCCAGGCAAGCCAGCTTACTGTCCATGAAAGTGCTGCGGTGTCCTATTCCGATATGTATGTATATCTGTGAAGGACACAGTCATCTATAACTGCCCCGGCTGCTTCTGGATCACCACAGCGGCCGTGTTGCATTAAGAGAAATACCGCTGCAACGCTAGTGGTAACGCTTGGCATCGGCATCGCAGTGTGTCGGCCTCAGCGCCAGAAGCCACTTACTTTATTGCTGCAACAAGCCGATGCTTGGCTCTATCAGGCCAAACATCGGGGCAGAACTTGCGCGGTGATGTTGTCGATATGAACGTCTCTGAACGACACCTGCACCGCCTAGCGGTTTTTGCTGCTCTATATAAGTAAAACTTCTATGGTCATGTAAAAAAATTCCTTCTCTTTATAACAATGCGATGAGAATATCGCCGCTCATTAATCGTATTTGTAATAAGGGGTTCTGCAGAAATGCCGCTGTACAGAGGCCGCCAAACGGCGCCATGTCAGTTGCAGCCTGATGCAGGAACCGATAAGACGAAGGAAGTACGCGTGTTGACTGTTTCCCTTGCCATTGTCTCCAAGCCACCGCAGCGAGTATTGCCGGGTTTTCGGCTGTCGTTGGGTTTTACCTTGCTCTATCTGACGCTGATTGTGCTCATTCCCTTATCGGCGATCTTTCTCAAAACCTTCACCCTGACCTGGGCAGGTTTTGTGGACGCCGTGACCTCGCCGCGGGTGATGGCTTCGTATCGCCTCACCTTTGGCGCTTCCTTGCTGGCCGCGCTGGTCAATGTGGTCTTTGGCGGCATCGTCGCCTGGGTGCTGGTGCGCTATAAATTCCCGGGCAAGCGTATTGTGGATGCCTTGGTCGATTTGCCGTTCGCCTTGCCGACCGCCGTGGCCGGTATCGCGCTGACCACCTTGTATTCAGCCAACGGCTGGATCGGCCGCTATCTGGAACCGCTCGGTATCAAGGTCGCCTTTACGCCGCTGGGGGTACTGATAGCGCTGACCTTCATCGGTTTGCCATTTGTGGTGCGCACCGTGCAACCGGTGCTGGAAGATACCGAGCGTGAGTTGGAAGAGGCTGCCGCCAGTCTTGGCGCATCGCGTTTGCAGACCTTTGCCAAGGTGATTTTTCCAACGGTGTTTCCAGCCCTGTTGACCGGTTTTGCGCTGGCCTTTGCACGCGCCACCGGTGAGTATGGATCGGTGGTCTTCATCGCTGGCAATATGCCGATGGTGTCGGAAATTACACCCTTGTTCATCGTCACCAAACTGGAGCAATACGACTATGCGGGTGCCACTGCCATCGCGGTGGTGATGCTGGTGGTGTCTTTTCTGCTGCTGCTGACCATTAACTTGTTGCAAGCCTGGGCCCGTCAACGCGGCCGGGCCGGGAAAGTCTGATATGAGCGCCATTATTTCTGCCGCTGCGTTGGTCAATGTCACTCCCGTCAGTGTGCCGCGCGGCGAACCTGCCTATGCCCCGGCAGCCACGCTGGAGCCTGTCTGGGTACGGGCGCTGTTGATTCTGATTGCATTTGCCTTTCTGACACTGTTCTTGTTTGTGCCGTTGATTGCCGTGTTCTACGAAGGACTGCGCAAGGGCTGGGATGTCTATGTTGCTGCCATTTTCGAGCCGGACGCCTGGTCGGCCATCAAACTGACTCTGCTCACGGCCTTGATCGCGGTGCCGCTCAATCTGGTCTTTGGCGTGGCGGCGGCATGGACTATCGCCAAGTTTGAGTTTCGCGGCAAAAATATCTTGTTGACCCTGATCGATCTGCCATTCTCGGTCTCGCCGGTGATCTCCGGTTTGATCTATGTATTGCTGTTTGGCCTGCAAGGCTACTTTGGTCCCTGGTTACGCGCGCATGACATCAAGATCCTGTTTGCCGTACCGGGCATCGTGCTGGCCACCGTGTTTGTCACTTTCCCGTTTGTGGCGCGCGAGCTGATTCCGTTGATGCAGTCGCAGGGCAGCGAAGAAGAAGAGGCTGCGCTGGTGCTCGGTGCCTCGGGCTGGAAGACCTTTTGGCACGTGACACTACCCAATATCAAATGGGGTTTGCTGTATGGCGTGATTCTTTGTAATGCGCGCGCCATGGGGGAATTTGGTGCGGTATCGGTGGTGTCCGGGCATATTCGCGGCGAAACCAACACCATTCCGCTGCAGGTGGAAATTCTCTATAACGAATTCAACATCGTCGGTGCTTTTGCGGTGGCCTCACTGCTGGCCTCGTTGGCGCTGGTGACGCTAGCCATCAAGAGCTTCATCGAGTGGCGCTTGCATCATCAGTTGACGGCGCATCAGGCCGCTTACGCGCTGAACCATCAGCCGTCTTAGGAGTAATTCATGAGTATCGAAGTCAAAGACATTAATAAGCGTTTCGGCAATTTTGTTGCTCTCAATAATGTGTCGCTCAATTTTCCCGCCGGTGAGTTGACGGCCTTGCTGGGACCGTCCGGCTGTGGCAAGACGACGCTGCTGCGTATCATTGCCGGTCTGGAGTCGCCTGATTCCGGCCAGGTACTGCTCGACGGCGAAGATGCCTCGGCCCGCCATGTGCGCGAGCGACAAGTCGGTTTCGTATTCCAGCACTATGCCTTGTTCAAGCACATGACCGTGTTTGAGAACATTGCCTTCGGTCTGCGCGTCAAGCCACGCAGCCAGCGTCCTTCACAAGCGCAGATTCGCGAAAAGGTCACACGCTTGCTGGAACTGGTACAGCTCGATTGGCTGGCTGATCGTTACCCTCCGCAATTGTCGGGTGGCCAGCGTCAGCGCATCGCATTGGCGCGTGCGCTGGCGGTGGAACCGCGCGTGTTGCTGCTGGACGAACCGTTCGGTGCGCTCGACGCCAAGGTACGCAAGGAGTTGCGGCGCTGGCTGCGGCGCCTGCACGACGAATTGCATGTCACCAGTATTTTCGTCACGCACGATCAGGAAGAGGCGCTGGAAGTGGCTGATCAGATCGTGCTCATGAATAAAGGCAATGTCGAGCAGATCGGTTCACCTGCCGATGTCTACAACCAGCCGGCATCACCGTTTGTGTACGGCTTCCTGGGCAACGTCAATCTGTTCCATGGGCGCGTGCACGAAGGTGTGCTCGATGCCGGCGGCGTCGCCTTTGATGCTCCAGAGCATGCCCAAGCACAAGATGAAAAGGGCGTCGGTTACGTGCGTCCGCATGATTTTGAAGTGGAACGCTATGTGGCGGGTGCAACAGGCATTGTGGCCCAGCTGCGTCGCTCGCATGCCATCGGCCCACTGGCGCAGTTGGAACTGCAACGCAATGACGACGCCAGCCTGATCGAAGCGGTCATCTCCAATGAGCGCTTTGCCCAGCTCGATCTCAAGGACGGCGAAACCCTGGTGGTGCGTCCGCGTCGCTTGCATGTGTTCGTTGACAATGCGATAGCCCAGAACAAGGATGCACGATGAATTTCCAACAATTACGCTCAATCCGTGAAGCGGCGCGTTGCGGCTTCAATCTGACTGAAGTGGCCAATGTGTTGTTTACTTCCCAGCCGGGCGTGAGTCGCCAGATTCGTGAGCTGGAGGAAGAACTTGGCGTAGAAATTTTTGAACGCAACGGCAAGCGCCTGACCGGTCTGACTGACCCGGGAAAGGGGGTGCTGCATATCATCGAACGGCTCTTGCTGGAAGCGGAAAACCTGCGTCAGGCCAGTCAGGAATACGCCGGTGAACAAACCGGCACGCTCAGCATTGCCACCACCCATACCCAGGCGCGTTATGTGTTGCCGCAAGTGGTACAGGCATTTCGTTCCGCCTTTCCGCAGGTGCGCATTGCCTTGCAGCAGAGCGCACCTGAACATATTGCTGAATGGGTTCTGTCGGGCAAGGCCGATGTCGGCATTGCCACCGAGGGTCTGAGTCAGTTCAAGGATCTGGTGTCGTTCCCCTGTTACACCTGGAGCCACGTGGTAGTGGTACCGCAGGAACATGCGCTGCTGTCATTGGGACGTGCGCTCACGCTCGATGATCTGGCGCAACATTCGCTCATTACCTATGATGTCGGTTTCACCGGACGCGGTCATATCGATCAGGCTTTCCGTAGCGCCGGTCTCGACACCGACATTGTGCTCACCGCCATGGATTCCGACGTGATTCAGCAATATGTGGCATTAGGCCTGGGCGTTGGCATTGTAGCGGCGATGGCTATCGAGCAGGGCAAGCATCACGGTTTGCAAGCCATCGAAGCATCCCATCTGTTTGCGCCTAACATCACACGTCTGGCCGTGCGTCGCGGTGCCTATCTGCGTGCTTACACCTATGATTTCATTTTGAAATTTGCGCCGCAACTCAAGCGCGCCGATATCGTTGCTGCATTGAATGAATCTGGTGCGCACTGAGGTCGAATGGCACATTTTTAAAAAACCTGTCAAAATTTCAGCGTCGCCTTAACTTAGGGCCTGTTAGCTAAATGTTAACAGGCCCTAATTATTTTATTTTTTATTCGTTACAAGTGCATAAAAAATCTACAACTTCTAGATCATAATTTAACGAATAATCTAGCCTGTAAACATCATGGAGTGAATATGAATAACGATGCTGAATTGAAATTTTCGTTTGAACGCAACGTCAACAGCGTGGCGGCCGACGAGCGTGAGCGTCTGCTGCAAAACCCGGCTTTTGGCAAGGTGTTTACTGACCACATGGCCACGATTCGCTACTCAAAGGAAAAGGGCTGGCATGACGCCAAGATCGGTGCGCATGAGGATTTCAAGTTTTCTCCATCGACACTGGTATTGCATTACGCTCAAGAGATCTTTGAAGGCATGAAAGCCTATCGTCTGCCTGATGGCGGCGCGGCCTTGTTCCGACCCGACGCAAATGCACGCCGCTTCCAACGTTCCGCAACGCGCTTGGCCATGGAGCCGTTGCCGCAAGCCTTGTTCCTCGAATCCGTACGCGAACTGGTCAAGGTGGACCGCGACTGGATTCCGTCAGCCGAAGGTGCCGCGCTCTACCTGCGGCCGTTCATGATCGCCACTGAAGTGGTACTTGGCGTGAAACCCTCGGCAGAATATCTCTATTGCGTCATCGCTTCGCCGGTGGGCTCCTATTTCAAAGGCGGCGCGCCAGCCGTGACGCTGTGGGTTTCCGACAGCTATACGCGCGCGGCACCTGGCGGTACGGGCGATGCCAAATGTGGCGGCAACTATGCGGCCAGCCTGGCGGCCCAGGCCGAAGCCTCACGTGAGGGATGTGATCAAGTGGTATTCCTGGATGCTGTGGAACGCCGTTGGATCGAAGAGCTTGGCGGTATGAACATCTTCTTTGTCTTTGAAGATGGTTCGCTGCAGACGCCGCCGCTGACCGGCACGATACTGCCCGGCATCACCCGCGAATCCTTGATTGTCCTGGCACGCGACATGGGCCTGACGGTGCGTGAAGAGCCATATGCAATCGATCAATGGCAGGCCGATGCCGCCAGCGGACGCTTGCGTGAAGCATTTGCCTGTGGGACTGCGGCAGTGGTGACACCGATTGGTCAACTCAAGGGGCGTAAGCATAACTTCACCATTGGCGACGGTGGTGCCGGCGAAGTGACCAAGCGCTTGAAGTCGGCCTTATTGCGTATTCAGCAAGGCCATGCAGCAGATACCCATGCCTGGATGGATCGCTTGTTCTGATTGACGGAGATATATAAGGCGATGCAAAAATGCCCGCTGATAAGCATGGTGCAGAATGCTAAGCACAGGAAAATACCGGCTTAATCTTGCCTCTGTGCAGCAAGAAATTCCAGCACCGGCGGCAGCACCAGTTTGCTTTGCATCAATCCGCCGAAGTGGGTCACCCCGGGTAGGGACACAAACTGTCCTTGCGTGAGCTGTGCGGTGGCGCGTGTGACTGCCGCATGGCGCGCATCGGCATCGCCGCAGAACATCAGGCAAGGCAGATCGATCTGCGCCAGCAATTCGGCCATGTCCAGACGCGGTTGTTGCGCCGCTGCTGCCAGCGCCTGTAAGTCGTTGGCGCGCACCAGCATTCTTACCTCATCCGATATGCGTTCATTGAGCACGCTTTCAAAGGCCGTGATGAACGCGGCAGCATCGCTGCCATCGATACCTTTGAAGGCGTCCCAGCTGTTGTCGGCATAGGGATGGGCTGCACCCAGGATCAGCGAGCGCAGACGATGGCGGGCGTGGCGCACCAGGCCATAGCCGACCCAGCCACCTAATGAATAGCCGAAGAAATGGACCTGCTTGATCTGCAGATCGTCGAGCACCGCCACCACATCGGCGGCACGTTGCTGCAAGGTGTAGGCGCTACTGTCATGCGGTTTGTCGCTCAGGCCATGGCCGAGCGCGTCGGGAACGATGACGCGATAGTGCTGCTGCAAGACTTCGGTGAAGCCGAAGAAACGCCATGCTTGCGAGCTGCTGGTAAAGCCATGATGCAGTAACAGATCCGGGCCGTTACCGTTGATTTCGTAATGGATGCGCCGTCCGGCGCTGTGGGCAAAGGGCATGCTGGTATCTGGTCCTGGATGTGTTTATTGGACTTGCTCCGGCTCTGCGGCCGGATTCGATACAGTGTGATCTTATAAGACCTGCGTGACGCGCAATCAGGCAAATTCAGAAAGCAGATTGACCTGTTGAGAGAAGATCTTGGGATTGCCGGCCAGAACATCACCCTTGTAGAGGTAGTCCGAATCGCCCTTGAAGCTGCCGACGATGCCACCGGCTTCGGTGACCAGCAAGGAACCGGCTGCAATATCCCAGGGTTTCAGACCTTTTTCGAAGAAGCCATCGAGACGACCGGCGGCGACATAGGCCAGGTCAAGCGCAGCAGCGCCGGGACGGCGCAGGCCGGCACAGCTTTCGGTCATGATGCGGAACATTTTCATGTATTCGTCGAGGCCGTCCATGTCGCGGAACGGAAAACCGGTGCCGATCAAGCCATCAGCGATCTTGTCGCGCTTGCTTACGCGAATGCGTTTCTCATTGAGATAGGCACCAGCGCCTTTGGAGGCGGTAAACAGGTCGTTGCGGGTAGGGTCGTAGACCACCGCCTGGGTGATCTGGCCACGCTGCTGCAAGGCGATCGAAACGCAGTATTGCGGAAAACCGTGGATGAAATTGGTAGTGCCGTCGAGTGGATCGATGATCCAGACGTTTTCATTTTCGTCGTGCAGATTGGCCGAGGCGCCAGACTCTTCGGCCAGGATGGCGTGATCTGGATAAGCGGTCTTCAGGATGTCGATGATGGCTTCTTCAGCGGCCTGATCGACTTCGGTGACGAAGTCGTTGTGTTGCTTCTTGGTGACTTTGAGCAGGGAGACGTCGAAGGACGCTCGGTTGATGACGGCGGCGGCGCGGCGGGCTGCCTTGATCGCCGTATTGAGCATGGGAGGAGTATGCATCCTGAGGGTTCCGTTAAAATGGCGTCTTCGTCCCGGCATTTTTGCCGGTGAAATTTGCACAACAATGAAATTAATGAGCGGTGCAGCGCCCGAACTTGCTGCAATGTTGATGTAAAGCATCAATATTGCAGCGTGCGTCAGCAGTTTTCAGGCTGGCGACATAGCGTTTTGGCGTGCGAATACCGCTATTTTAAATGAACACGACAAAAATCGATAACTCTGTTTTCAAGCGCCTGCGTTTCGTGTTGGTGGAAACCAGCAGTCCAGGCAATATAGGCGCGGCTGCGCGTGCTATCAAAAATATGGGATTTGGAGAACTGGTGCTGGTCAATCCACGCTTTCCCAATGCTGTTAATGAGGATGCCGCCATCGCTTTCGCCAGCGGTGCCCAGGATGTGCTGACGGCGGCACGGGTGGTGTCGTCCATGGAAGATGCTTTGCAAGGATGCAATTTTGCTGCCGCCGTCAGTGCACGCCTGCGTGAATTTTCGCCACCGGTGGTGACTCCGCGCAAGCTGGCGGCGCAATTAACGCAGGACAGCAGTTTGTGTGCAGCGCTGATTTTCGGCAACGAGCGCTTCGGCTTACCCAATGAACTGGTGCAGCAATGTAATGTGCTGATCAATATTCCGGCCAATCCTGAGTATTCGTCGCTCAATCTGGGACAGGCGGTGCAGGTGCTGGCTTATGAATGCCGCATGGCAGCGCTGGAAACGGCGGCCCCCGCTGCCGCTCAGAGCGACAGCGTGATCGGGTTTCAAGGCGAGATGGCTGGCCTTGCCGACATTGAGGGCATGTTTCGGCATCTGGAAGAGGCGTTGGTGGCAATTGATTTTCTCAAGCCGGACAGCCCCAAGAAACTGATGCCGCGGCTGCGCCGCTTGTTTGCGCGCACCCAACTGGAAACTGAAGAAGTCAATATCTTGCGTGGTATAGCGCGCCAGATATTGACACCAAAACAAGAAAGAAAGCCCAAGCAATGAGTAAGTTGAGTCTGGATCGTATCCTGCAGTCGCAAGGTTTTGGATCACGTAAATATTGTCGTTCGCTCATCGAAGATGGCGAAGTGCTCATCAATGGCGAGGCAGTCGATGACTATCGTGCCTTGATTGAAACCGAAGGCCTGGTGTTTACCCTGTTTGAGGAAGAGTGGACGTATCACGCTCATGTCTATATTGCGCTCAACAAGCCCGCCAATTTTGAATGCTCGCGTAAGCCAAGTCATCATCCGGGCGTGTTGACGATTTTGCCGGAGCAATTTTCCTGGCGCGATGTGCAACCTGTTGGGCGACTCGATCATGACACCACCGGCTTGCTGTTAATGTCGGACGACGGAGCCTTCATCCATGCGCAATCTTCGCCCAAACGCCATGTGCCCAAGGTCTATGCCGCCACCACCCACGATGCGGTCAGCGATGAACTGATTGCGCAGTTGCTGGCCGGTGTGCAACTGCATGATGAATCGGCCCCGCTGGCTGCGGTGACTTGCCGCAAGCTCGACACGCATGTGCTCGAGATCGTGCTGGAGCAGGGCAAGTATCACCAGGTCAAGCGCATGTTGGCGGCGGCCGGTAACCATTGCAGCGCCTTGCGACGGGTTGCCATTGGCGCTCTGCAACTGGATTCGCTGGGATTGGAAGAGGGAGAGTGGTGCTATCTGGATGCGGCGCAGCGAGACTTGCTGAGCGCGCCGTAGTTCAGAGCGCAGACCGATAGCGCCATGGGCGCCGTCGGCAGCGCTTAAGTTCAGTGACGCGTATCGGTGTGCGGTACGGCATTAGCTGCCGTTTCGGCGGCGAACAACTGGGTGCAGTCGACGGCGTCAAATTCATAATGCTGACCGCAGAATTCACAATCGACAGCGAGTGTTTCCTGAGTAGTCAGAGCATCTTCAATTTCTTCCTGGCCTAGCATTTTGAGCATCTTGCCGACTTTTTCGCGCGAACAGGAACAGTAGAACTGTGGATGCTGAGGTTCGAATACGCGGATGGTTTCTTCCCAGAACAAACGGTGCATCAGGGTATCAATGTCGGTGCTCAGCATCTCTTCGCTGCGCAGGGTATTGCCTAGCATGGCCAGACGGTTCCAGGTTTCCAGTTCTTCTTCGGCGCTCATTTTGACGCCTTCCTTGCCACCGTGGCTGGGTAGTTTCTGCAGCAGCACGCCGCGTGAAACTTGGCCGTCGGCAGCCAGCCACAGCTTGGTATCGAGCTGTTCTGAGCGCAGCATGTAGTTTTCGATCACGGTAGCAACATTGTCGCCATCCAAGGGCACAATGCCTTGATAGGCTTGCTGGCCTGGCAGTTTGTCCTGCGGGTCAAGCGTAATGACGAAACGACCCTGACCATGGACATTGACCAGTTGCGTCAGATTGGCGTCATCGCTGACGAGTGCGTCTTCAGTGAGCTTGGCGGTAGCGCGCACACGTAGTTCGGAGTCGCATTCGACGACCAGCAATTTGACCGGGCCGTCGCCATGGATCTGCATGATGATGATGCCGTTGAACTTGAGATTGGCCGACAACAGCGCGGCGGCCGCCAGCATTTCTCCCAACAGCGTCTGCACTGCCTGTGGATAGTCGCGGCGTGCCAGCACCTGACGCCAGGTGTTGGACAGTTCGACCAGCTCACCGCGAACCGGGGCGTTTTCAACCATGAATTTTTGCAGCGTATCTATCATTGTTTCTTTCTGTGTGTTTCTTTCTGTGTCTCTCAGCGGTCTCCTGCCGCGAAGGGGCAAAATGCCTGTTTTCGACGGCGCGTCAGGCGATGCGTGTAAGACTGGTCTTGAACAGCTGTGCGCGTTCAACGTAGCTGGCGGTGCCTGCATGCATGCGCGCAATATCTTCCGGGGCCAGCGTGCGCACGGCCTTGGCTGGCGAACCGATGATCAACGAATTTTCCGGAAATTCTTTGCCTTCAGTGACCAGTGCGCCTGCACCGACCAGGCAGTTTTTGCCTATCTTGGCGCCATTGAGAACGATCGCCTGAATGCCGATCAGCGCACCTTCGCCGATGGTGCAGCCATGCAGCATGGCTTGATGGCCAACCGTGACATTATTGCCAATGTGCATTGGATAGCCGATGTCGGTATGCAATACTGCGCCTTCTTGTACATTACTGTTTTCACCGATGCTAATCAATTCATTATCGCCGCGAATGCTGACGTTGAACCAGACGCTGGCGTGTGCCTCGAGCCGGACCTTGCCTACCACGACGGCGGATTCCGCGACATAGGCGGTTTCCGCAATTTCCGGGGTGTCTTGCTCAAGTCTGTAAATTGCCATAATAAAATTGTCTCCTTTTCGAATGTCACCATCAACGATGTGAGCACGCAGACCATCATATTGGGTCGGACTGCATTCCATCAATATGTCATTTTACCGCTGTCATTATGAATTCATCCTCTCTCCATCATTTATCCATCGACAAGTTTGGTGGTATTGCCGAATTGCGTGGCGCTGCGCTGTATAGTCTGGCGCAAACCGATAGTGCGGCCAAAGTTGCTCACGTAAAACTATTGATGCAATCCTGGCAAGCCGGAGATCTGACACTCGACAGTGGGGCGCATTTACTGGCTGATGCTGCCATTCCAGGGCGACCGCTGCGTCCCGAACTGGTAGCGCCGAAGCAGCTCAAGACGCGCTCCATGCGTACCTTGGAAGGACGTGCGGTCTTGATTCATGCACTGGCGCATATTGAGTTCAATGCGATCAATCTGGCACTCGATGCAATTTGGCGCTTTCCTGACATGCCGCGAGCGTTTTACGCCGACTGGCTACAGGTGGCAGACGAAGAGGCTTATCATTTTTCCTTGCTGGAAGGGCATCTGCAGCAGCTAGGATTCGCTTATGGCGATTTTCCTGCCCACAATAGTCTGTGGGAAATGGCGGAAAAAACCCGCGACGATATTCTGGCTCGTATTGCGCTAGTGCCACGCACGATGGAGGCGCGCGGTCTCGATGCCGCGCCGCCGGTACGCAACAAGCTGGCTCAGGCCGGAGATCATGCCGCCGCAGCCATACTCGATATCATTTTGCGCGATGAGATCGGTCATGTTGCCATCGGTAATCGCTGGTATGCCTGGTTGTGCGAGCAGCACCAGCGCGATCCGATTGCTACCTTTGCCACTCTGGCGCAGCAATACAAGGCGCCGGCCATGCGTGCACCGTTCAATATGGAGGCGCGCCGTGCCGCTGGTTTTAGCGAAGTCGAACTGGCGCTGCTGTGAACCTATATGGCCTTAGCCTTATCGACTGATTGATTTGCTGGCTTTGTAAATCTCTTCAATTACGCGTGTCTGGATGCTGTGATCCAGCGCCAGTGCAACATGGCCGATACCGCTGATGGGGACGTTTTCTGCGCCCGGCAGGTGGGATGAAATCTGCGGTGAGACGATATTGTCGTGGTGCGAGTACAAGGACAGGATGACCGCGCGGGTGGCGCTGTCTTCGGTGGCTGCCAGTTTGTGCAGCCATTCGCTGCTGGTACCTTCTTCCGCCCGGCCGAGCCAGTTCATTTCCCCGCAATTGATACCGATGCCGAAGTTGGCGATGGTGGTGCCGTGATGCGGCGTACCTAGCGTGATGACACGGGCGATACTGGCATGGCCGTGATCACGCAGATAGGCGCGTGCTGCCAGCCCGCCCATGCTATGAGCGACGATGACGATCTTGTCCTGACCGCTTTCTTGCTGCAGGCGTTGCACAGCATCATGCACCAGTGGCGCGTAGCCGTCGATGCTGCCGAATACCGGCTCCATGTCCACTGCATAGTGGGTGATGTGAGCCTGTGTCAAGGCCTGGCTCATCCAATGCCAATAGCCGCTGTTGCAGCCATAGCCATGGATGAGCAGCACCGGCAGGGCGGTGGTGTCGGTGTAGATACGTTTGTCGAAGCGCTGAAACGGCATGCCCCATGACGAGCACACCATGGTGGCGCAATACTCGCCAATGAACAGCCGAAAGATGCCTGGCCAGGTGAGCTCAGGAGTATGTGGGGACTTGGCGCGGTAAGGCCAGGTCAGGAAAAAGCTGTTGGCCGTAATTGAGGCGCGAAACAGCGCCACCAGCGCCAGACCCAACAACATCGCCAACGGTACGTCGACAACATGCAGTTTGACCAGCAGGATGCTGAACAGGAGGGCGCCGCCAAGTTGGGTAAGCAGTAAGGTTCTGGCAATGCGGGCAATCATGCAGCGATAACCTCTCCATGTTGGCGTTGCGATGCGGGGGCAATGAGCATTGTTTGTTCCTGTGAAGCAAATGCTATATCGTTAAGCAAAACAAGTAGCGTAACAGGATTGCATGACGGGTTTATTTCAACGCTTGCATTATTGTTCTCGTTTTACGGGATTGAGATCGACCAGGCAGGTACCGGCGAGGCGGTCATGCAGAAACTGGCGTTGCGGATCGAGATAGGCCAGCGCGCCCCACGCAATGAAGTTGAATGTTGGGATGATCACCAGTGTCCAGCCTTTGGCCTGTGTCAGCCACGCTAGTGCTAGCCCTGGCAGACACCAAAACCAGCTCAGTGCGAAGCGCGTGAGCGCGCGTCGGTAGTTCAAGGGGGTGCCATTTTGATTGAGTACGCGGATGCGCCAGGTTTTCATTGCTAGTGTTTGCCCTCCATGCCGCCAGAACCAGACGAAGTACAGTCCTAGAACCAGCAACAGCCAGCCTTCTAATGCGTGGCGCAAATACAGTGCATGACGTTGCTGCAACAGTGTCGCAAAGAGCCAGGCAGAGAGAAAGAGCACGCCGAACAAGAGCGTTGCTTCATACATCATGCTACACAGACGGCGGCGCAGTGATGGCGCCTGCAGAGCAGGCGTCATCATTGGTTGCAAGGCGGAACTGGGGTTGTCCATGATGGCAATCTAGTGTCTTGGGTTTTTTAAGTGCATGGGCAGGCACTGGTGCAGCACAGTGTGCATCTTATCTTTAATTCATTAGGCACCTGTAACAACGCCATGCCGGCGAATGAGCGCGGGCATGGCGATTGGTCTGGCACGCTCATGGCGGCTTATTTGGTTTCCGTCGGTACGGTCACAGGCACCATTGGCATTGTTGTGGTGGGCGTTAGCGCCTGTTCCAACGCTTTCGGCGGCAATCTTGCCGGTGTTTTGCTATGCTGGCCGGGAATACTGGCAACGTGCTTCGGCAGTTTTGCCTGCTCCAGTTTTTTCTTTTGCTCTTCAGATAACTGTTGATATTGTTGCCACTGGGCCGATTTCTTTTCCGCGTTCAATTTCTTGGCGCGGGCATAGTTCTCACGAACCGCGCGGCGTTGCGTAGGCGTCAGTTTTATCCAGTCGCGCATGCGCTCATGCAGACGATTTTGTTCTTCCGGATTCATTGCCGCAAATTTCTTGCTGATTACCAGCCATTTTTCTTTGCGGCCCTGCTCCATCTTGTTCCATTCGCCTGCGAGCGGTGCCAGGGCTTGTTGCTGTGCCGGCGTCAACTCGTTCCAGCTTGGTTTGGTATCGGACTTTTTGCTCGCTTTCGGCAGCGCCGGTACACGGCCCGGGATGGCCGGCTTAATGCCTGCCGGTGGGGGGGCTACAGCCGCAGGACCTTGCGCACAGGTGGCGGCACTGATCAGTGCCGCCACAATCACAGTGGCGGCAATGGGGAGGCGAAAAGTCCTGCGCGTAGCATCACGCAAAAAAGTCCGGAGGAACACCATTAATTACTCGCCTTGCTGCGCCAGATAAGCATTGAAGCCATGATCGAGATAAGCCGACAGCGGCAACTCATCGGACAATACACCGGCATCGAGCTCTGCCAGTTCGCTGATACGCTGTTGATGTTCATGCTGATACAAACCGGCAAACAGCAAGACGCCAGCCAGCAAAGGAATGGCAACACCAAGACGGCCCAGCCACGACAGTGCAGGCATTTCATGCAGATTGCCACCGCCAGCACCGGCCAGGACAAATTGTGGTGCCACCACGCGCAGGGGAGCTGCTTGTTTCTTGCGGGCCAACGCCACGCGACGTGCTTCGGCCAAGCTTTGCGTGGTCGATTCCGGCAGGTTGTCCAGGTTGGCGTCCAGAGCACGCTTTACCCGGTAGGCAAATTGTAGTTCTTTGTTCATAAACTGATTCCTTTCGCCCTAAGCGCTATCGCCAAGGCATGTGTTGCGCGAGAACAGTGGGTTTTGACGCTGCCTTCGGAACATCCCATAGCAGCGGCTGTCTCTGCGACATCCATCTCTTGCCAGTAACGCATGAGGAAAGCTTCCCGTTGACGGGTCGGCAGTTTTTGTACTTCGGCATCGATGAGCGCGAGTGTTTGCTCGCGCTCGACCTTGTCTGCGCTGGATTCAGCGGCTTGTGTGCCTTCTTCGGATTCGTAGCTTTCGAGCAGGTCGAAGTCTTCCTGGCTTTCGCTGTCACGGCCGATGCTGGAAAACAGGCTGACCCAGGTGGTGCGTACTTTTTCCCTGCGGAAAAAGTCATGAATGGTGTTTTGCAGAATGCGCTGGAACAGCAAGGGCAGTTCGTTGGCCGGTTTATCACCGTACTTTTCGGCCAGCTTGATCATTGCATCCTGAACTATGTCGAGCGCGACCTCATCCTTGCGCACGGCATAGACGGCCTGTTTGAAGGCGCGGCGTTCGACATTTTCGAGAAAATCGGAGAGTTCTTTGTCAGTTGCCATGCAGTGCGGCTTGTCGAGATGTCGCCGGGAATAGATGAATCAAACGCATTTTCGACCTGTTTGAGAGATGGTCGGATGTGTAACAAGAGCGCATGCTAGCAAAAAAGCCAAACTTTGTGGTGTTGTTTGTAGAAAATACGCTATTTTTTCCGAGTTTTTGTACTAAGCGTCATGAAATTTGCTTGACCAAAATGAGACGACGCATTAACGTGTCAATCCGCTTCATCAACATGAAGTTGTATAGTCTTTATTGTTGCTACGCATAATGTAGCGGTTTTTAGAGGCGCGCTTTATTTAAAGCTTGTTTGTTCTAACCCGTGCCACAAGCGCGAGAAATTGTGACGGTGTACTTGCACCAAGGCTGAACGAGTCGCGTTGAGCGGCATTTTGAACCTCACTACGGTTGGGGTATAGAAATGACGTGACCGCACAAAAAAGGGATGCCCGAGCAAGTTGACCAGTGCAGTTTCGTCAGGAGAGAGCATCCGATCAATCTCCAATGGACCTTGAAAGGAAGTAGTAATGAGTGCAGAAAATCTCACCGGTGCGGAGATACTCGTCCGTTGCCTGGCTGAAGAAGGAGTCGAACACGTCTTCGGCTATCCCGGTGGCGCCGTACTTTATATTTACGACGCTATCTTCAAGCAAGATAAATTCCAACATATTCTGGTCCGTCACGAGCAGGCTGCGGTGCATGCAGCTGATGCCTATTCGCGCAGCTCCGAAAAAGTCGGCGTCTGTATCGTCACCTCCGGCCCTGGCGTCACCAATGCGGTGACCGGTCTGGCTACGGCGTATATGGACTCGATCCCGATGATCATCATTTCGGGCCAGGTACCATCGACGGCGATCGGTCAGGATGCCTTCCAGGAATGTGACACCGTCGGCATCACACGGCCGTGCGTGAAACACAATTTCCTGGTCAAGGATGTCAAAGATCTGGCCTTGACCATCAAAAAAGCTTTCTATATTGCCACTACCGGCCGTCCTGGTCCGGTGCTGGTGGATATCCCCAAAGACATTTCGATGCATACCTGCGCTTTCGAGTATCCGAAAACGGTGGAAATGCGTTCGTACAAGCCTGTTGATAAGGGGCATTCCGGGCAAATTCGCAAGGCCTTGCAGCTATTGCTCAGCGCCGAGCGGCCAATGATTTACACCGGTGGCGGCATCATCCTGGCCAACGCGGCGCCGGAGTTGAATAAACTGGTGGATCGTCTTGGCTTCCCTTGCACCAATACGCTCATGGGACTGGGCGGATACAAGTCCACCAGTGATAAATTCGTCGGCATGCCGGGTATGCACGGTACCTATGAAGCCAATATGGCCATGCAGCACAGCGATGTGATGATTGCCATCGGCGCGCGCTTTGATGATCGCGTGATTGGCAATCCCAAGCATTTTTCTTCGCACGCCCGCAAGATCATTCATATCGACATTGATCCATCGTCGATCTCCAAGCGCGTCAAGGTCGATATTCCAATTGTCGGCAACGTCAAAGACGTGCTGCAGGAATTGCTGGCGCAACTGGATGCGGCGGAAACCAAGCCGAATGCGGCAGCGCTGGACAGCTGGTGGAAGCAAATCAACAAATGGCGTGAGCGCGACTGTCTGAAATTTGCCTTGTCGGATGAATTCATCAAGCCGCAGGCGGTGATCCAGAAAGTCTGGGAAATCACCAAGGGTGATGCTTTCATTACTTCCGACGTTGGTCAGCATCAAATGTGGGCGGCGCAGTATTACGGCTTCGACAAGCCGCGACGTTGGATCAACTCGGGTGGTCTGGGTACCATGGGCGTAGGCTTGCCGTACGCTATGGGTGTGCAAAAAGCCAATCCTGATGCGACGGTTGCCTGTATCACTGGTGAGGCCTCGATCCAGATGTGTATTCAGGAGCTGGCTACCTGCAAGCAATACCACCTCACGCCCAAGATCGTTTTGCTCAACAACCGCTTCCTCGGTATGGTGCGGCAATGGCAGCAGATCGATTACGGTTCGCGCTATTCCGAGTCCTATATGGACTCCTTGCCCGACTTCACCAAGCTGGCCGAGTCCTATGGCCACGTCGGCATGAAGATCGAAAAGCCGGGTGATGTGGAAGGTGCGCTGGTCGAAGCGTTTGGCATGAAAGACAAGCTGGTCTTCATGAACTTCATTACGGATCAAACCGAGAACGTCTGGCCAATGGTCAAGGCGGGCAAGGGTTTGACTGAAATGCTCTTGGGTTCGGAGGATCTGTAATCATGCGCCATATCGTTTCTGTATTGCTGGAAAATGAAGCCGGCGCTCTGTCCCGTGTGGTGGGCTTGTTCTCCGCGCGCGGCTATAACATTGAAACCCTGACAGTGGCGCCTACCGAAGACGCCACCTTGTCACGCATGACCATCGTGACCAGCGGTTCGGATGACGTGATCGAACAGATCACCAAGCATTTGAATCGCCTGATCGAGGTAGTCAAAGTGGTTGATCTGACAGAGGGTGCGCATATTGAGCGTGAACTGATGTTGATCAAGGTGCGTGCCGTAGGCAAGGAACGTGAAGAAATGAAGCGCACGGCGGATATTTTCCGCGGCCGCATCATTGATGTCACTGAAAAGACCTACACCATCGAATTGACCGGTAACAAGGGCAAGCTGGATGCGTTTATCGATTCGATTGACCGTGCAGCGATTCTTGAGACTGTTCGTACCGGCGGCTCCGGTATTGGCCGCGGCGAGCGGATACTCAAGATTTGATACGCTGGTATCGACGAATTGAATCGCTACCTTCGCTTTTTTAAAAATTATTGAAATTAGGAAAAATCATGAAAGTTTTTTACGATAAAGACGCAGACCTGTCCCTGATCAAGAACAAGAACGTGACCATCATCGGTTACGGTTCGCAAGGTCATGCTCACGCGCTGAACCTGAAGGATTCCGGCTGTAAGGTTACCGTTGGTCTGCGCAAGGATGGCGCTTCCTGGAACAAGGCCAAGAACGCCGGCCTCAATGTTGCTGAAGTCAACGACGCCGTCAAGGGCGCCGATGTCATCATGATTTTGCTGCCAGACGAAAATATCGGTCAAGTGTATGCCGAAAACGTCGCTCCTTACGCCAAGCAAGGAGCCACTCTGGCATTTGCGCACGGTTTCAACGTTCACTACGGTCAAGTGATTCCTCGTGCTGATCTGGACGTCATCATGATCGCGCCTAAGGCCCCAGGCCACACTGTGCGTGCGACTTACACTCAAGGTGGCGGTGTGCCGCACCTGATCGCTGTCTATCAAGACAAGTCCGGTACTGCCCGTGATGTTGCACTGTCGTATGCAACTGCCAACGGCGGTGGTCGTGCTGGCATCATCGAAACCAACTTCCGTGAAGAAACCGAGACTGACCTGTTCGGCGAACAGGCTGTGTTGTGCGGCGGTACCGTGGAACTGATCAAGGCTGGTTTTGAAACTCTGGTGGAAGCTGGCTATGCACCTGAAATGGCTTATTTCGAATGCCTGCACGAACTGAAGTTGATCGTTGACCTGATCTACGAAGGCGGCATCGCCAACATGAACTACTCGATCTCGAACAATGCAGAATACGGTGAATATGTCACCGGCCCACGCATCATCAACGAAGAGAGCAAGAAAGTTATGAAGCAGGTGTTGACCGACATCCAGACTGGTGAATACGCCAAGAGCTTCATCCTGGAAAACAAGGCTGGCGCACCGACCCTGCTGTCGCGTCGTCGTTTGAATGCTGAGCATCAAATTGAAGTCGTGGGCGAAAAGCTGCGCGCCATGATGCCTTGGATTAAAGCCAACAAAATGGTTGACCAGTCGAAGAACTAAGATCGTCCCATCGTTCTGCGGTAATGAAAAGGACGCGTAAGCGTCCTCAGATTGCTGACAAAGCCTCCACCGAGTTGAATTGGTTGGAGGCTTTGTGCATCATAGAGGGATGCTAA
>Ga0302155_10000222_pt1 | contig 47638 bp, 48 predicted proteins | sample I_Bog_N3_1_FD_193508 | JGI IMG/M metagenome (GOLD analysis project Ga0302155, IMG submission 193508) | Peat permafrost microbial communities from Stordalen Mire near Abisko, Sweden - I_Bog_N3_1 | ecosystem: Environmental > Terrestrial > Soil > Wetlands > Peat | place: Sweden: Abisko, Stordalen... | reverse complement strand
ATTAATCAAGTACGTACGTGGACGAATTACAGTGCTTGATAGAACGGAACTGGAGCAACGCAGTTGCGAATGCTACTCCGTTATTAAACACGAGTATGATCGTTTGAAACCTACCAAAGGACGAATTAAATCTCGGCGTTTAATGCCATCCTGAACCACCACGCATGTCGTGGAGGCTATTTTTTAAATTAGACCTCCACATAACCTTTTTCACCAATCCCCGAGAATAGTATTGCTCACCTTCCCAAGGCCACCTATACCCAATAGGGCCAATAGAAGGGGATAGAACTTGCCTGAACGAAAAACACGTTGACCAGCTTAAGTATCTCGTTGGCTTTACGCAGCTCCCTGGCTTCTCGTCCCTGCTTTTGTATACGTTTATGCTCGGTGCAGGTCTCTCCATCACGGATACCCATATCGACTTCGTGATTTACATCCAGCCAGTCAAAGTCTGCATACGCTACCAATCTTGGAATTGTCGATTAAACAATGGCCCGGAGTGGCGCATACTCGCCACGACACTTCACAGCATTCGGACTGCACGTTCAAGTACTTCGAGAGAAATTTCTTTGATTTCTTTATGCCTCCATTGTCTCAGCTAAGTCTCCGCTAAAAGAACCTTCACAATTTCACTATGCCTTCATAGCGCGCTTCAATGATGGCGTTACGTCAAGCAAGATCGTGCGTTATCGAACAGACGAACAATCAGAGAGAGGTCAATCTAAACGCATGCGTGGAAGCGCGATCTATTTTACCGATGAATCTCCCCTTCATCCTTAAAGGAAAAACGCCATGTTACATAGCATGAAAGATTTCGAAAACTGCGCAATCAGTGCCACTGATGGTCAGATCGGGCATGTAAAGAATCTCTACTTTGATGACCAGAGCTGGGTGATCCGCTACCTTGTGGTCAATGCTGGATCCTGGCTATCTAGCCGTATGGTATTGATCTCACCGATTTCGCTAGAGCAGCCGGACTGGCAGGAACGGATATTTCCCGTCTCAATTTCCAAAGAACAAGTCAAAAACAGTCCAGGCATCGACACCGACAAACCTATCTCACGCCAAAACGAAGAACAACACCTAGGCTACTTCGGCTACCCCTATTACTGGGGAGGCACGAGCATCTGGGGAGATGGATTTTTCCCATATGCAATGGTGCCCTACTATGCCGATTACGAAACAGACCACGCAAGTCACGAACGCCAAGTAGAAGCCTACTCACGCAATGGACCAAATCATCTTGGTAATGACGACCCTCATTTGCGCAACTGCAAGACCGTCAATGGTTATCAAATTGAAGCGAGAGACGGAAAAATCGGCAGTATCTCCGACTTCCTCGTTGACGAAAAAACCTGGGCCATACGCTATCTCGTCATCGAGACTAGCCATTGGTGGAGTGGGCACAGAGTACTTATCGCACCAGAATGGATCACCGAAGTGCATTGGTTAGACAAGAAAGTTTCGGTCAACCTGACCCTCGATTCTGTAAAAAATGCTCCCAGCTACGATCCTAAAAAAGAATGGAGCCGACAGCTGGATATCCAGCTTTATCAACACTATAACCGGGTAGGTTACTGGACTGATACTACGGCGCATGAGGAATCAATCTGACACAAATAACGACAGGGTAAGCATCATGATCACAGAGAAACGATGCCTGATCGTTGATGATGTACTTAACACCTTATTCCGCCGAAACCCAATCGAAAACCGAGATTAGGCACTTACTTCATGCCCGTAAAAATGCAAACCAAGTGCACCAGAAAATAGAAGGATTGTATGAAAACAGATAATCAACTACAACAAGACATCAATGCTGAACTGAAATGGAAATCGGCCATCAATGCCCGTTTCATCCGCGCTGAAGTCAAAAATGGCATCATTACTCTGGTCGGTCATGTGAGTAGCTATTCAGAAAGATTAAATGCCGAGCGCATTGTTCAGCGTATCACCGGCATAAAAAATTTGAAGATGAACGTAGACGTAAAACTGGCTGAATCAAGTCATCGGAATGACGCCGATATTGCGCATGCAGCCGAACAAATACTAAATTGGTCGACCTATCTACCGGACAACAGCATCAATATACTGGTAAGAAAAGCTTGGCTCACACTGACCGGCCACGTCCGCTGGGATTTCGAACGACGCGGTGCCGCGACGGCAGTGAGCGATCTGATCGGCATTACTGGTATCAGCAACCAGATTTTGATCACTGAAAAACGCCCATCCGAAGTACTCCAAGCCGATATTGAAGCCACCCTTAAACGACGGGCACAAAACGATGATCGAGCAATCGCCGTTATGGTCAATGGAGCCGATGTAACCTTATCAGGAACAGTGCACAGTTGGGAAGACCGTGATCTGGCAAGCCATGCTGCATGGAGCTCCCCGGGGGTTTGGAGCGTCCTCGACAATATTGCTGTTGCCTATTAATTTGTCACACAATTGGATGTGCAACCGACTACTGAATTAGCTTCCCTGGTCAGAACACGAATAGCTCGATCACTTCCACGACATACGTCATGAAACAAAATAATTGATTGCTTCTCATCGATTGCGATACGTCGAATATCCACATGCATGCACTCCGTGGGCTAACGCACAGAGCATTCAATTTTAAAAGCTTACCTTTGCAAGAAGGAAATCAGGACTGCTGACTCCGCCTGTAACAAGGAACCGAACCATGACGGCAAAGACAACAACTGCGTCACAACGTGATCCGAACTGTCCGGCCGCGACTAAAGCGGAGAGCGCATTCTGCGGCGATCAAGCATGAAATCTGACACACTGACTCCCGAGCTTCTCGACAAGATAGATGCCTATTGGCGGGCTGCAAATTACTTGTCTGTAGGGCAGATATACCTCTACAAAAATCCTCTGTTACGCGAACCCCTGTTGATATCGCACATCAAGCCCTTAGTGGTCGGTCACTGGGGCACGGTCCCCGGACAGAACTTCATCTATGTGCATCTCAATCGCGTAATTGTGCAATACGACCTGAACATGATCTATGTTTCCGGCCCTGGGCATGGCGGCGCCGCACTGGTTTCGAACGTCTATCTCGAAGGTAGCTGGAGCGAGGTCTATCCCGACATCACGCAGGATGCCGTCGGCATGCAAAAGCTTTTCAAGCAATTTTCTTTCCCCGGAGGCATCTCCAGTCATGTTGCACCAACCACTCCTGGTTCAATCAACGAAGGCGGCGAATTAGGCTATTCCTTGAGCCATGCCTTTGGTGCCGTCTTTGACAACCCCGACTTGATCGTCGCCTGTGTGATAGGTGACGGCGAGGCAGAGACCGGACCGCTTGCGACCGCCTGGCATTCCAATAAGTTACTCGATCCGATCACAGACGGTGCTGTGTTGCCGATTCTTCATCTGAACGGATTCAAGATCAGCAACCCGGCGCTCTTGGCTCGCATCAGTCACCAGGAACTAGAAAATTTCTTCCTGGGCTGCGGCTGGACCCCCGTTTTCGTCGAGGGCGACGATCCCTTGACAATGCATCAACGCATGGCCGCGGCCACCGATCTGGTCATTGAACGCATCCATCAGATCCAGAACGTTGCCCGTAACGGAAATTTGAAGTCGCGTCCCAGCTGGCCGATGATTGTGCTGCGCTCGCCCAAAGGTTGGACCGGTCCGAAAGCGGTGGACGGCATACAGATCGAGAACAGCTTTCGTTCACACCAGGTTCCGTTGCTGGTAAGTCAGCAATTTCCAGAACACCTCAAGCTGATCGAGGCTTGGATGAAGAGCTATCGTCCTGAGGAGCTCTTCGATGAAGACGGCAAACTGCTGCCCGAACTCGCCGCGCTGGCACCTCAAGGGACGCAGCGTATGGGAAGCAATCCGCATGCCAATGGCGGCTTACTATTACACGAACTGCAACTACCTGATTTTCGCGATTACGGGGTAACGGTGATGACCCCTGGGGCAGAGCAGGCGCAAGACACGCTAGTGCTCGGCAATTTTCTGCGTGATATTGCCAAACGCAATCAGCTCCAGCACAATTTCCGTATATTCGGTCCCGACGAAACAGTCTCCAACCTGCTCGGCGCCGTCTTCGAAGTCACCGCACGCCAATGGGATGCGGAAATCGTCTCAGGCGACGAGTTCCTCTGCGCTGACGGTCAGGTGCTTGACTCGATGCTCAGTGAGCATCAGTGTCAAGGCTGGCTGGAAGGCTATCTCTTGACTGGGCGCCACGGTTTGTTCAACAGTTATGAGGCATTCATCCGCATCGTCGACTCGATGTTCAGCCAACATGCTAAATGGTTGAAGGTAACGCGTGATCTGCCGTGGCGCCGGCCCATCGCCTCACTCAATTACCTGCTCGCCTCGCACGTCTGGCAACAGGATCATAACGGCTTCACGCATCAAGACCCTGGTTTCATCGACCATGTGATCAATAAGAAGGCCGATATCGTGCGAGTGTATCTGCCGCCAGATGCCAATTGTCTACTCTCGGTCACCGATCATTGTCTGCGCAGCCGCAACTATGTCAACGTCATGATCGCCGGCAAGCACGCGTTGCCCCAATGGCTGACCATGGATGAAGCAATCGTTCATTGCACAGAAGGCATCGGTATCTGGAAATGGGCAAGCAACGACCATGACAGCGACCCGGACATCGTGATGGCCTGCTGCGGCGACACACCGACGCTGGAAATTCTGGCGGCCGTGACTATCCTGCGCGAACACCTTCCTGAACTGAAAATTCGCGTCATCAACGTCGTCGACCTGATGAAACTTCAATCCGCAAGCGAGCATCCTCACGGCCTCAATGAAGCCGATTTCGATTCGTTATTTACCAGAAACAAACACGTCGTCTTCGGTTTTCACGGCTATCCTTCCTTGGTACATCGGCTCACGTACCGACGTAGCAATCGTAATCTGCACGTACACGGCTACAAGGAAGAAGGCACGATCACTACCGCTTTTGACATGCGGGTTCAAAACGACCTGGATCGTTTTCATCTGGTAATTGACGTAGTAGATTGCCTGCCGCAGTTGGGCAGCAAAGGAGACTATCTCAAGCAGATGGCACAGGATAAGCTGATCGAACACAAACACTACATCGACCTGCATGGTCAGGATCTTCCCGAGATCCGCAACTGGCAATGGGGCAAGCTGAAGTCGTCTTCCCTCTGTGAGACGCCATGAATAAACAAACGCTGATCGAGACCGCGCAGGCGATGGTCGTCCTTGACAAGGGATTACTGGCAATGGACGAAAGCACCCGCACCTGCAACCAGCGCTTTGCGATGCTCGGCATTGCGCAGAACGTCGAGATGCGGCGCGCTTATCGCGAGTTACTCCTGAGCACACCCGGAATGCCTAGTTACATCAGCGGTGTGATCGTTTGCGACGAAACGATCCGACAAACCGCCACCGATGGCACACCATTCTTGAAGGTCGCGCTCGATGCCGGCCTCCTGGTAGGGATCAAGGTCGATGGAGGTACGACAGCGCTGCCATCGCACCCCAGTGAAAAGGTGACCGAGGGCCTGGATGGTTTGCGTGAACGCTTGCAGTCTTATGCCGCAATGGGCGCACGCTTTGCCAAATGGCGCGGGGTGATTTCCTTGAATAACTCAGCACTACCCAGCCTGGCCTGCATCCAGGCCAACGCCCACGCCTTGGCCCGCTATGCCGCCTTATGCCAGGAAGCCGGCCTGGTGCCCATTGTCGAACCCGAGGTACTGATGGATGGCAATCATACTCAAGAACGCTGTCAACAAGTCACAGAAGCTGTCCTGCGCAGTGTCTTTGAACAGCTATCCTTGCAGGGCGTGGTACTGGAAGCCATGATCTTGAAGCCCAACATGGTAAGTGCCGGATTGCGCTGCCCGGATCAACATACAGTGCACGAGGTGGCCGATGCAACGGTCCAGTGCCTGTTACGCGTGGTGCCTGCAGCCGTTGCTGGCATTGCCTTTTTATCGGGTGGGCAATCCGGACCGCTCGCCAGCAGCAGGCTTAACTCTATGCATCTTAGCGATGGCAGCATGCACAAACCTGGCGCACCATTGCGTGCCCTGCCCTGGCCGCTCTCGTTCTCTTTCGCCCGTGCTCTGCAACAGCCGGCGCTGGAAATCTGGGCAGGCAAGGATGGCAATCGCGACGCCGCACAACAAGCGCTGCTGCATCGAGCCCGATGTAACAGCGCCGCGCGCCGGGGTGATTACAACGCTGCAATGGAAGCCTGATGGCCTCGCCACTTCAGATCTACTTCATCCGCCATGGCGAAACCTTATGGTCGCTGAGCGGTCAACATACCGGGTCCACCGACCTGCCATTGACAACACACGGTGAAACAATGGCACGCGCGCTAGCACCGGTGTTCGAAGATATTGCTTTCACCCTCGTACTCAGCAGTGCGCAACTGCGCGCTCGCGCGACCTGCGAACTGGCCGGTCTCGGCCGTCCAGAGCAAGGCACACTCCAGATCGAGCCGCATCTCGCAGAGTGGGACTATGGCGACTATGAAGGTCTGCGCACTCACGAAATCCACAAACTACACCCTAGTTGGGACATCTGGAAAGACGGCTGCCCAGGTGGTGAAACAAGCGCCGATATCAGCGCCCGCGCAGATCTGATGATTACCCGTCTGCTAAACCTCAGCGGCAAGGTAGCGCTGTTCTCGCACGGCCAGTTTGGCCGCGTTCTGGCGGCGCGCTGGATCGGTCTGCCGGCCGCCGAAGGGCAGCACTTGGCGCTGGACCCGGCATCGATCAGTATTCTTGGCTTCGAGCTCAACTACCCGCAACGGCGGGTTATCTCATTGTGGAACGCGGCACCAGCCAATCTTCCTCATTCCGCTTGACCAGATGTCAAACCGACAGATGCCAGCCACTGTTCCTCAATTACCCTATTGCCTCTCTGCCAGCATCCTGTCATGCAAGCTTGCCCGTTTGGGCGAGGAAATTCACGCCGTCATCGATGCCGGTGCCGACCGCATCCATTTCGACGTCATGGACAATCACTATGTCCCGAATCTGAGTTTCGGACCTGCCATGTTTGAGGCATTGAAACCTTATGCACTCAATGTATATGGTGCACCGGTGGCCATCGAGGTTCATCTGATGGTGCAACCGGTGGATGCGATTGCCGAGACATTTGTTCGCAGCGGTGCCAGCCTCGTCAGTTTCCATATCGACGCATCAACTCAGATAGCACATACCTTGAAGTTAATTCGCGCACTGGGTGCGCAGACTGGTCTGGTATTTTCCCCCTCCGAGCCGGTGGGAGAGTTGTCGGCAGTGCTCGATCTCGTCGATCTGGTACTGATCATGGGCGTAAATCCTGGCTTTGGCGCGCAGACATTTATCGAATCAACGCTGCGCAAGGTGGCACAGGTGCGCGACCTTCTGGACAGTTCTGGGCGCAATATCCGACTCGAAGTAGATGGCGGCGTGAAAGTAGAGAACATCCGACGTATCGCCGATGCCGGCGCCGACACGTTTGTGGTCGGTAGCGCCATCTTCGAAACATCCGATTACAAGGCAAGCATCAAGGCTTTGCGCAATGCGTTAGCAAAGTGATATAGCAACTGTGTGAAATGAGTGTGCTCAGGCGCGGCGATGAAGACAGTACGCGTGTACAGAAAAAAACCGCAACAAGGCCGCACTCATCTCGCAACAGCCTCTTCCTCCTGATCGCACCAAAATCGCCTATGTAAGATAGCGCACAGACCCTGCGCAATCGCTGTGACACAGTGCAAGACTCTTACTTACCGGTTCTTGCCGCGACGAGAATTTTCTTCTCCATCTGTAACTACAGTGTCAAACAATAGGAGCATCACATGCAAATCGGCATGATCGGTCTTGGCCGGATGGGTTCCAGTATGGTCACGCGATTGTTGCGAGGCGGTCATGCTTGCGTAGTACACGATCGTTCGATCGAAGCTATTTCGCACCTCACCGAACTTGGCGCTACTGGCGCTGCCTCACTCAAGGAATTCGTAGCGCAACTCGAAACGCCGCGTACAGTCTGGCTGATGGTGCCGGCAGCAACGGTCGACGATTTGCTCAAAGACTTGAGCAAGTTGCTGCAGGCTGGAGACATCATCGTCGATGGCGGCAACTCTTACTATCAGGATGACCTGCGGCGAGCCGCATCATTGACGGCATCCGGAATCGCGTATATCGACGTCGGCACGAGCGGCGGTGTTGCCGGGCTTGAACGCGGCTACTGCCTGATGATCGGTGGCAAGAGCGCACCAGTGCAGCATCTCGCTGCGGTGTTTGCAACATTGGCTCCAGGCACGGATGCAGCGCCGGCAACTCCCGGTCGCCGCGCCGGGGGCAGCAGCGCCGATCAGGGCTGGTTGCATTGCGGCGAGCACGGTGCCGGCCATTTTGTCAAAATGGTGCACAACGGCATAGAGTACGGCGTGATGGCCGCCTATTCCGAAGGATTCAATATCCTGCACCACGCCAATATCGGTGCACAACGGTATGCCGTTGACGCCGAAACGACACCGTTACGTCAACCTGAACATTACCAGTATCCACTGGACTTGCCCGAGATCGCCGAGCTCTGGCGTCGCGGCAGTGTCATCGGATCCTGGCTATTGGATCTGACGGCCACCGCACTGGCTGCTGACCCAGCCCTGACAGGCTATGAAGGCCGTGTATCGGATTCGGGCGAAGGACGCTGGACGATACAGGCAGCTATCGACGAAGCAGTACCTGCTCCGGTGCTAAGCGCCGCGCTGTATGCGCGTTTCGGTTCGCGCGGCGACGCCGACTTTGCCAATCGTCTACAGTCGGCCATGCGTCATGCATTCGGCGGTCACCTCGAGAAGACGTCTGCTGATGCGTCGAAGGTGCCTTGACATGGACTCACAAGCCAACAGAGCTGACATGCAAACCGCCGATGCCTTGGTCATTTTTGGCGTAACAGGTGATCTTGCTTACAAAAAAATATTTCCGGCACTCTATGCGATGTGTCTTCATCACGCCCTGCAGGTGCCGGTAATCGGTGTTGCAGGATCGACGCGCGGCATCGCCGAGTTACGTGCGCGTGCCCGTGAAAGCGTACAACAGGAATGCACCGATATTGACCCGGATACACTAGAACGCCTGCTCAGCACACTGCACTACATCAGTGGCGACTACCGCGACAGTGCAACCTATGACGCATTGCGCTGTGCCTTGGGCCAAGCACAACGTCCGGCGTATTACCTTGCCATTCCTCCTGCACTATTCCCGACAGTCATTCAGGGTCTGGGCGCGGCCGGACTGGCCCGCGGAGCACGAGTGATTGTCGAGAAACCGTTCGGCCGGGATCTGGCATCGGCACGTGAGCTCAACCGCATCGCGCTGGAATTCTTCCCCGAGGAGTCGATCTTCCGCATCGATCACTTTTTGGGAAAAGAATCCATTATGAACATCCTGTACTTTCGTTTCGCGAACTCTTTTCTCGAACCAATCTGGAACCGTAATCAGGTCGCGAGCGTACAGATTACCCTGGCCGAGCAGTTTGATGTTCAGGGTCGCGGAGCGTTCTATGAAAGCGCCGGCTGTCTGCGCGACGTCATGCAGAATCATTTATTTCAGATCGTCGCCCTGCTGGCAATGGAGCCGCCGTCAAGCCGCGACTTCGAGACCGTGCATCGGCACAAGACCGATGTCTTCGCGGCGATGCGACCACTAAGTAGCGATGACATCCTGCGTGGACAATATCAGGGCTACCGCGATGAAGCGCAGGTTGCCAACGACTCCGACGTCGAGACCTTCTGTGCATTACGACTGCATATCGACTCCTGGCGCTGGGCTGGCGTACCTTGGTATCTGCGCTCGGGAAAGTGTTTGCCGGTAACGGCATGTGAGGTCGTGGTGACGTTGAAAGCCCCTCCGCAAAACCTGTTCGGAGATGCCGTAATGCAAGGCGAGACTAACCACTTGCGTTTGCGCCTGTCGCCACATTCGGCGATCGCGCTGACAGTTCGCGTGAAGAAGCCAGGCAAGGAATTCATCGGCGATCGACGCGAATTCTTGCTGCTGGAAGAACACCACCGTGAACAATCTCCTTATGAGCGCCTGTTGACCGATGCGATGAATGGCGACGGCGCACTGTTTTCCCGCGAGAGTGCAATTGAGGCCGCATGGGCTGCCGTAGAACCGGTGCTATCTGAACATCGTGCTGTGATCCCCTATGCGCCTGGATCCTGGGGACCGCCCGCGGCCAATCATTTCATCGCCGCCGATGGAGGCTGGTGCAATCCAGAATACAACTAGAACGCATTTCCTCCCTATCCATGAGATGCGCTTTTGCCAGACCACATCTGAGGAAAATCAGCATGAACGCCACACAAGAACTCCAGCAACTCGGCCAGAGTCTCTGGCTAGACAATATTACGCGCATACTGCTACGCAGCGGCACCCTGGCGCATTACGTCAAGCAGTTGTCAATCACCGGACTGACCTCGAATCCAACCATCTTCGAACAAGCCATTAGTGCGGACGACAGCTATGATGCCAGCATCAAAAAATTTAACGCGACTGGCATGTCAGATGAAGATCTATTCTTCGAACTTGCCTTTGAAGATCTGACACAAGCGGCAGATCTGTTTCTGCCAGCTTTCGAAGCAACTCAAGGCGTGGATGGCTGGGTGTCGCTGGAAGTCTCACCGTTGCTCGCGCACAAACCTGCCGAAACCATCCAGGCTGCAAATACATTGTTTAAAAAAGCCGGAAAGGTGAATTTTTTCATCAAAATTCCGGGCACGCCCGAGGGAATAGAGGCCATTGAAGAGACTATCTTCGCCGGTATTCCGATCAACGTCACGTTATTGTTCTCGTGCGAGCATTTCCTGGCAGCTGCACAAGCCTATATGCGAGGCCTGGAGCGCCGATTGTTGGCGGGGCTGGACCTGAAGGTGCATTCGGTGGCATCACTGTTTATCAGCCGTTGGGACGTGGCCGTGCACGATGAAGTCGCGCCAAGCTTGCAAAATCGCCTCGGCATTGCCATTGCAATGCGTACCTACAAGGCCTACTGCGATTTGCTGGCATCAGCGCGCTGGCAGCGACTCGCGGCTGCAGGCGCTCATCCGCAGCGTTTGCTGTGGGCCAGTACCGGCACCAAGGACCCGGTGGCGGCAGACACACTCTATGTGCAAGCGCTGGCCGCACCCGGCACGATCAATACGTTGCCACAAAAAACCTTACTAGCGTTCGCCGATCACGGCAAGGTCGAAGGTTCCCTGCCCATCGATGGCCGCGATGCGGAATCGATCATTGAAAAATTCAGAAAAGAAGGCCTGGACTGTGACGCGTTGGCGATCAGGCTGCAACGAGAAGGTGTCGACGCCTTTGCGACTTCTTGGCATGCCCTACTGGCATGTATCCACGAAAAACGCTTCCCTCCCATGAAAATTCTCAATACACGGCCGGCATGGCAAGCGTTGGTGGCACACAATGTCGATATGGGCAGCATGCATTTGCGACAGCTTTTTGCTGAAGATCCAGAGCGTGGAAAACTGCTTAGCATGGAGGCCGCAGGTTGGTATCTCGACTATTCAAAGAACCGCGTCAGCGCCGAGACTCTGGCGCTCCTGGTAACACTGGCACGTGAATGCGATCTGCACACGCGAATCGCTGCGATGTTCCGTGGTGAAGCGATCAACAATACTGAGCAATGCGCCGTCTTGCACACCGCTTTGCGCGCACCTGCCGGTCAGCAATTGTGGCTTGACGACGTCGATGTGGTATCCGAAGTGCACATCGCATTGGAGCGCATGACGGCGTTCAGCGAGCAGATTCGCAGCGGAGCGTGGCACGGCTACACGGACAAACCGATCCGGCACGTGATCAACATCGGCATCGGCGGCTCCGATCTCGGTCCGGTGATGGCCTATGAAGCACTGAAGCATTACAGCCAGCGTGACCTGGACATGAAATTCGTCTCCAACGTCGATGATACGGCGTTGGCCGAAGCCACACGCGGCCTCGATGCCGGCCAGACCCTGTTCATCGTCTGCTCCAAAAGTTTTCATACACAAGAGACACTGAGCAATGCGCAAGCTGCACGTACATGGGTCCTGCAACAGCTAGGCAGCGAGGCGGCGATCGCGCGACATTTTGTCGCCGTTTCGGCCAATACCGAGGCGATTGCCGCATTTGGTATCGTACCGGCGCTAACGTTTCCGCTGTGGGATTGGGTCGATGGTCGCTATTCGATGGATTCAGCGATTGGCCTGTCGACAATGGTGGCCATCGGTGCGACTCACTTTCGTGAGATGCTCGCCGGCATGCGTGCGATGGACGAGCACTTCCTACAGGCGCCGATAGAACAAAATATGCCAGCGCTGATGGGACTGTTAGCGCTATGGAATAACAATTTCCTTGGTGCCAGCACTCAGGCAGTACTGCCCTACGAACAATACCTGTCGCGCTTTCCGGCCTACCTGCAACAACTGACAATGGAGAGCAACGGTAAGCATGTCACCCAGGAGGGGCAGCCTGTAGGTTGCCAGACCTCTCCCATCGTCTGGGGCGAACCGGGCACCAACGGCCAGCACTCCTTCTACCAGTTACTACACCAAGGCACGCGGCTGGTGCCATGCGACTTCATCGGTTTCGCGCATAGTCTGAACCCGAGTGTGCCGACGCCAGCTTGCGCCGACAATCGGCATGACTTGTTGATGGCCAATTTGTTTGCGCAGTCCGAGGCACTGGCCTTTGGCAAGAGCGCTGATGAAGTCCGCGCCGAGGGTATTGCTCAAGCACTGATCCCGCATCGGGTTTTCGAAGGCAACCGGCCCAGCAACACGCTGCTGGCGCGGCAACTGACACCCCGCAGCTTGGGTGCGCTGGTCGCGCTCTACGAGCACAGTGTGTTCACCCAAGGGGTCATCTGGGGCATCGACTCATTCGATCAGTGGGGTGTCGAGCTAGGCAAGACGCTGGCGCAAAAAACGGCTGCAGAACTCAGTCTGGAGTCTCCCGGACAACCTGATCATGATAGTTCCACCAACGCCCTGATCCAGCGCTATCGTCGGTTACGAAAGGATGCGTCATGATACCCACTAAACCGCAAAATCCCGATGAGCTCTGCATCAATACACTGCGAACCTTAGCAATCGATCAGGTGCAAAAAGCGAATTCCGGACATCCCGGCACGCCTATGGGTGCGGCGCCCACGGCCTATTGCCTATGGCAACGTTTTTTGCGCTTCGATCCAGATGACGCCAACTGGCCTGACCGCGACCGCTTCGTGCTCTCAGTCGGCCACGCCTCGGCGTTGTTGTACGGACTGCTTCATCTGTGCGGCGTCAAGCAACGTAAGCAACTCAAGCAGCATCAGCGCGAGGAGGAAGGAAGCACGGATCTGGCAGTCACGATGGTTGACTTGCAAACTTTCCGGCAGGCCGGTAGCCATTGCACTGGACACCCGGAATACGGCTGGACCAGTGGCGTTGAAACCACCACCGGGCCGCTCGGTCAAGGTGTCGCAACCAGCGTCGGCATGGCCATCGCACAGGCCTGGTTAGCCGCCACCTACAATCGTCCCGGCTTCAACTTGTTCGAGCACAGGGTGTTCGCGCTGGCTGGCGATGGCGACATGATGGAAGGTCTCAGTGCCGAAGCAGCATCACTTGCAGGCCATCTGAAACTGAGTCAACTATGCTGGATCTATGACTGTAACCACATCAGCATCGAAGGTTCAACTGCACTCACCTTCACCGAGGATGTCGGTGCACGCTTTATGGCCTACGGCTGGCAGGTATTGCACGTCGCCGATGCCAATGACATCGCATTGACCACACAGTGCCTGCAAACATTCCTGCAAACTCGCGATCGCCCGACCCTCATCGTCGTGCAAAGCCATATCGGTTGGGGTGCGCCACACAAGCAAGACAGCGCGGCAGCCCACGGTGAACCGTTGGGAATACAAGAGACACGGAGCGCCAAACAGTTCTACGGTTTCGATCCCGATGTGAATTTCGCCGTCCCCGAAGGGGTTCGCGAACACTTCAGCACACACTTCGGCCGGCGCGGCGCCAGCGTGCACGAAGCATGGCGTACCCGCTTTGCGGCCTATCGTGTGCAATATCCCGATCTGGCCGCGCAGATCGACTGCATGCAGCACCGCGAACTACCTGAACAATGGGATACCGGCCTGCCGCACTTCGATACCGATGCCAAAGGCCTGGCCACGCGCGATGCCTCAAGCCAGGTACTCAACGCCATCGCCGCCCGTATGCCGTGGCTGCTGGGTGGCGCGGCAGATCTGTCACCCTCGACCAAGACGTACTTGAACTTCGACTTCGCCGGGATGTTCGAGCCACCAGCCCGATTGGGTAATGCCGGCCGCAATTTTCACTTTGGTGTTCGTGAGCACGCAATGTGTGCAGTTGCCAGCGGCATGGCTTTGTCCAGCCTGCGTCCCTTTGCCGCAAGTTTTTTCGTTTTCACCGACTACTGTCGCGGTGCCATCCGCCTGGCCGCGATGATGAGACTGCCAGTGATCTATGTTTGGACCCATGACTCGATCGCCATGGGAGAGGATGGCCCTACGCATCAGCCGATCGAGCAATTGGCTTCATTTCGCGCCATGCCAGGCATGCTGCTGCTCCGTCCGGCAGACGCGAACGAAGTGATTGAGGCCTGGCGTATCGTGATGCAACTACGCGACGGCCCTGCGAGCCTGGTGTTGTCGCGGCAAGCCTTGCCTACGCTGGACCGCAGCCGCTATGCCTCCGCCCGGGGTGTCGCCCGCGGCGCCTATGTACTTGCCGATGGCACAGCAGCCACCGGTGAGTTGCCCGATGTATTGCTGCTGGCCAGTGGCAGCGAAGTAGCCTTGTGTATTGCCGCCTACGAACAGCTTGCTCACGAAGGCGTCAAAGCGCGGGTGATCAGCATGCCATCCTGGGAATTGTTCGAACGCCAGGATGCAGCTTACCGCGAACAAGTGCTTCCCACAGCCGTGTCGGCCAGAGTCTCGGTTGAAGCCGCAGCAGCGCTGGGCTGGGACCGCTATGTAGGTCAGTATGGTGCAATCATCGCCATGCGCAGCTTTGGATTGTCGGCCCCTGGCGACGTGGCGCAGCTGCAGTTTGGCTTTGAGGTAGAACATGTGCTTGCCGCTGCCCGCGAGCAGTTGCGCCAACATAAACAAAGGACAAATCCATCATGAGTACGCATATCAGCCAGTTCGCCGGGCAAGCGGCCCCGCGTTCCTGCCTCATTGACGCTGACAAACTGATGGCAGCGTATTTTTCCGAGCGCCCCGATCCCACAGTGGCTGCGCAACGCGTTGCCTTCGGTACTTCGGGCCATCGTGGATCTGCTTTCGATGTTTCGTTCAACGAATGGCATGTGCTGGCAATCACGCAGGCGATCTGCGACTATCGCAAGAGCCAGGGCATCGTCGGACCGCTCTTCATGGGAGTCGACACCCATGCACTATCGTCCCCTGCCTGCGAGAGCGCACTCGAAGTATTGGCAGCCAACGGCGTGGACGTAGTACTGGCCGCAGACAATGAAACCACGCCGACACCAGCCATCTCGCACGCCATTGTCAAACACAATCGCGGTGGTGGCAGCCGTGCCGACGGCATCGTCTTGACCCCTTCGCATAATCCGCCGCGCTATGGCGGTTTCAAATACAACCCGCCACACGGCGGGCCGGCAGGCCAAGAAGTGGGCGCGACCATCGAGCAAGCGGCCAACCGCTATATCGAGACTCAATTGCAAGGCCTGCGGCGCATTCCTCTGGCGCGGGCCATGCGTGCGGCAACCACGCACCATCACAATTTTATCGGCAACTATGTCAACGACCTCGATCAGGTCATTGACATGGATGCCATTCGCGGCGCCAAGGTACGTATGGGTGTTGATCCGCTGGGCGGCGCCGGAGTGCATTACTGGGCCGCAATCGCCGAACGTTGGAAAATCGACCTGACCGTCCTCAGCGAACAAGTTGATCCAAGCTTTGCGTTCATGACGCTAGACTGGGACGGCCAGATCCGTATGGATCCCTCATCGAACTTCGCCATGCAACGACTGGTCGCTGTCAAGGATCGCTTCGACATTGCCTTCGCTTGCGACACGGACCATGACCGTCACGGCATCGTCACTCCCGCCGCCGGCCTGCTGCCGCCGAACCACTACCTTACGGTTGCCATCGACTATCTGTTTCAGCATCGTCCGCAATGGCATGCGACGCTCACCATTGGCAAGACCGTCGTCAGCACGCAACTGATCGACCGTGTCGCTGCGCGGCTGGGCCGTCAGCTCTATGAAGCACCGGTCGGCTTCAAATGGTTCTCTCAGGGATTGCTCAGTGGCAGCCTCGGCTTCGCCGGCGAAGAAAGCGCCGGCGCCAGCTTTCTTCGTCGCGACGGTAGTACCTGGACCACTGACAAGGACGGTATCATCGCCGCCCTGCTTGCCGGCGAGATCACGGCCCGTTGCGACCTAGACCCGGGCGCGCTCTATCTGAAGCTTGCCGAGCAGCTTGGCACGCCGTTCGACGACCGTGTCGAGGCGGTGGCAACGCCGCAGCAAAAGCAACGCCTGGCGACACTGTCGCCCACACAGATCAATGCCAACGAACTGGCCGGCGAAAAAATCATCGGGGTGATTTCCCATGCACCTGGCAACGACGCGCCCATCGGGGGCATTAAGGTCAGCACGAAAAACGGCTGGTACGCAGCACGCCCTTCCGGCACCGAAGATATCTACAAGATCTACGCTGAAAGTTTCCTCAGCACCGAGCATCTGCAGCGCATCCTGCTGGAGGCACAGAGCACTGTCGATGCGACATTGATGGAAACACCATCATGAGACAGATCTCCGCCTTGTCGGCCGTAGCAGCGTCGACGGCCGAGCCCCTGTCGGCGGGCGACGAAGCCATGCTCGACACCTTGCAACACGATGCTTTTGAGTATTTTCTCGCACGCACAAACCACGACAATGGCCTGGTCGCCGACACCTCGCGACCGGATTCACACGCCAGTATCGCTGTCATTGGTTTCGCGCTCTCGGCTTATCCGGTCGGCGTCGAGCGCGGCTGGATGACACGCGCTGAGGCGCTGCAACGCAGTCTGACCACGCTACGTTTTTTCCAGCACAGCGACCAGAGCGGCACGTCCGAATCCACCGGATACAAAGGTTTTTACTTTCATTTCCTGAAAATGGACACTGGCACGCGCGCGTGGCGCTGCGAAGTTTCTTTGATCGACACCGCCTTATTATTAGCCGGGATGCTTACTGCGGCCGCTTACTTCTCCGCAACTACCGTAGAAGAAACAGCCTTGCGGGAACTTGTCGATACCCTCTACCGACGTATGGACTGGCGCTGGGCACAACGCCAGGGAGGCGCACTTGTACACGGCTGGAAACCCGAGAGCGGCTTCCTCAACTACGGCTGGGAGGGCTACAACGAAGCACTGTTGTTATATACACTTGCGCTGGGTTCCCCGACTTATCCACTACCCGCGGATAGCTTTAACGCCTGGACCGGCACCTATCAATGGGAGAACCTGTACGGCATCGACTTTCTGTTCGCCGGACCGCTGTTTATCCATCAGTTCTCGCATATCTGGATCGACTTTCGCGGCATCCGTGATGCCTTCATGCGCGAAAAACACTGTGATTATTTCGAGAACAGCCGCCGCGCGGCCTACGTGCAGCGCGAATACGCAATCCGTAACCCACGCAGCTTTGTGGGCTACAACGCGCACTGTTGGGGCTGGTCGGCTGGCGATGGGCCCAGTAGTTCACCACAACGGGTCGCCGGACGCGAACAATCCTTCTACGGCTACGCCGCACGCGGCGTTCCTCACGGCCCCGACGATGGCACGATCGCCGGACCATCAATGCTGGCATCACTGGTGTTTGCTCCCGAGCTTGTGTTACCAGCCATCCGACAGATGTTGACACGCGACATCGTCCCCTTTGAACGCGCCGCCCACGCCAGCGGATTCAATGAAACAGTACACAGTGATACTGCTACCACGGCGCGCGGCACGAAGTTTTCTGGCTGGATGTCCGAGGGCACATTTGGACTCGATCAAGGGATGATCGTGCTGATGATCGAAAACTTCCGATCAGGCATGCTGTGGCAGTTACTGCGCGGCTCGCCTGCAATCTGTAACGGCTTGCTCCGCGCCGACTTCTCCGGCGGTTGGCTGGCGAACCCCGAGCAGTCGTAATGGACACGCCACAGCCATCTACCACAGCAGCGCATGCAGAGCATGGCTCTAATAATAGCGATCCCTACGATCTGCTCATCATCGGCGCCGGCCCCGCTGGTTTAGTGGCCGCACGCAGCGCTGCTGCAGCCGGGTTGCGCGTGGCGTTGATCGAATCGCACCATATTGGAGGCAACTGCCTGCACGAAGGCTGTATTCCATCAAAAACCATCATTCGCAGCGCACAGTTAGCGGCCGAAATGCGGAATGCACAAAACTATGGCGCCATGACTTCCCCTGAAGTTGTCGTTGATTTCAAGGCGGTGATGGCACGTATGCGACGTGTTCGTCAGCGCATCTTGCGTGTAGATTCGGTATCCCGTCTGCACGCCGATGGCATCAGTTTCATCACGGGCCATGCCCGCTTCACCGGCCACGACGCAATTGATGTCGATGGTCAACGGCTGAGTTTCAAGAAGGCGTTGATCGCAACCGGATCACGTCCACAGCTCCCCGACATCCCTGGTCTGGCCGCCACCGGCTATCTGACCAACGAATCGGTGTTCGAAATGGAGACGTTGCCGACCAGTCTGCTGGTCATTGGCGGCGGCCCCTTAGGCTGTGAATTGGCACAAGCCTTCGCACGTTTTGGTTGCCGAACCCTGATCTGTCATAGTGAACCGCTATTTCTTCCCAAAGAAGAGCGTGATGCTGCGCAGATGGTATCGGATGCGCTGGCTCGTGATGGTGTTGAAATTCACCTGAACTGCTCGGTGACCAGCGTACGACGTGAAGGTGGCCGTAAGCACGTCACCATGATCATTGCTGGCGACACCTCAAGCACTGTGGTCGACGAGATTCTCACCGGCATCGGACGCATACCATCCGTTCAGGGACTCGACCTGGAAAAGGCCGGTGTCGTCTACGATGACAATACAGGTATTGAAGTCGACGATTTTTTACGTACCAGCAATCCTCGCATTTTTGCAGCCGGCGATGTCTGCCTGGAACATGCATTCACCAACACTGCCGAGGCCTCGGCCCGTATCGTTGTACGTAACGCACTGTTTCGCGGGCGCCAGCGCATGAGTGCACTGACCATACCTTGGTGTACCTATACCGATCCGCAGGTCGCGCATGTGGGCCTGTATGTCAGGCAGGCGCGTGAACAAGGCATTCCAGTGAAAACCTATACCGTGCCCATGCACGACGTCATTCGTGCCATCACCGATGGCCAGGAAGAGGGATTCGTCAAAATCCATGTCCGCGAAGGAACAGACCGCATCCTGGGCGCAACCATCGTCGCCCACTGTGCCGGTGAACTGATTAACAATATCTCACTGGCGATGGTCGCCGGTCTTGGTTTGCGCCGCCTATCAACAGTCATTCATGCTTACCCGACACAAGGCGAAGCTGTGCGTCAGGCAGCGCAAGCCTGCGCCCGGTCGCTTGCGTCTCCATCTTCGCCAACGAACAAGGAAATATCATGAAAATCGATACCAGCGCATGGCGGGTTCAACCAGGCGATGCGCTTGACTTGAGCCGCTGGAGCACCCGCACCAAGCCTCTCTGCAAATCCAAGAAGGCCTACCGTGCACTGCTACAAGAGCATGTCGAAAAACTGAGCGATCAACAGCAACTCCTCTACGCCATCAACCAACACGCCCTGTTGATCGTCTTTCAGGCAATGGACACTGCCGGCAAGGACGGCGCCATTCGCCACGTGATGTCTGGCGTCAATCCGCAAGGCTGTCAAGTATTTAGCTTCAAACATCCCAGCACCGAAGAGCTACAGCATGACTTCCTCTGGCGCACCACACGCGACCTGCCAGAGCGTGGACGAATTGGCATTTTCAATCGATCGTACTACGAGGAAGTGTTGATCGTGCGTGTACACAGTAGCATTCTGTACAGTGAAGGAATCCCTGACGCCAGCAGCGACGACGCACTGATCTGGCATGGCCGTTATCGTTCCATCGTAGACCTTGAAAGGCATCTGCATGCCAATGGCACGCGCATCGTCAAGATATTTCTGCACTTGTCCAAAGAAGAACAACGAAAGCGTCTTCTGACACGTATCGACGAACCGGATAAAAACTGGAAATTTAGCGCCGCCGATATTACAGAGAGAAAATTCTGGGATCAGTACATGCAGGCCTATGAGCAATGTCTGAGCGCCACCAGCACCGTCGACGCGCCCTGGCATGTCGTTCCCGCAGATGACAAAGACGACGCCAGGCTGATTGTGTCTCAAATCGTTCTCGATGCCTTGCAAGGTATCAAGATGCATTTCCCAGTACTGAGCCCGGCAAATAGACGAGCGCTGCAGTCGATCCGAAGTAAGCTCGCGAAGTGATGCGATGGATGAAATTGAGGAAATTGAGACGATTTACCGTCTGTGCATCATTTTAAACATGACGCTTAAGTGCGGTCTCAATATTCCCGTAACAACTTCTGGGACTATCTTCTTCTTGATCGTAATATGATCAACAACGTCGATGACACCTCTCAAATGACGAATGACAGCAATCGCATTATATTTCTCAAAATCACAGTGCACCTCTCCAGAAAGTGTCACCAGGCCATTCACTACCATGACTTTTATATCCACTTTCTGTAAGCAAGTTGACCACGAAAAAATGCGATCAATCGAAAAAGCTATATCGCCATCACTGCGTCGACTTACTCTTGGTAGCTTGACATCGATATCGATCAACAAGCCTTTGACGCCGGCAACGCGTCGTGCCGCAGTTTCGGCATCCAATTTTTCTGCGTAGCTTCTGACATTGCCTTGCAGTGAAACGATGCCGTCCTTGACCTGAACGTCAATCTGCACGGCATTGATCGAGGGTTCCCATTTCAGTTCAGCACTGACATCCTGTTGTAATTGTTTGTCAGTCTTCATGGCACTGTCCTGTCATATAAAGCATCAGCATGCAACAAAGTGAACTGAAAATCTGTGCGTTGGCACGCTTTGCCGTTTTCAACTCACACCTTGTTTATTCACAAATAGCTCCGCAGCGTCTCAATCCTTCATCGCATACACTTTCATCTTTTCTTTTGGCTTACATTTATTGTCAAACGCCGCAGTACCGAACAAGTGATCCCACAATTGCGTTGTCACGCCAAAGCAAATCGGCGCACCGCTGTGATGATGAAATGCATGCCATCGTTTGCGACGCACGGACAGCGGACTCCTGCCCCGCCAGTGATGGGTAGCATGATGCGTCATTGCGTAGAAAAAATAGCCGATCAGCATGCCAAGTAGTAATGCGGCTGCATGGTGTATATCGATCAACAGTGCGGCAGGCACAAATACCAGTGCAGCAAACAAACTCATACTAAAAATAGTCGGTGTACTGATGAGTGCACGCGGCTGTTGATGATGCGCCTCGTGCCAGCGCCGGAAAGGTTCAATACCATGCAGAACATAGCGATGCAAGAGGTACTCGACCAATGTCCATCCCAGTACGCCTGCCAATACAAACAACAACGCCCATGGTCGATGACGCATATCCCCAAAAACAAAGCCCGCTAGAAAAATCACTAGCAATCCATAGATAAGAAAGTCCAGCATATAAATCAAGGGAGTATTCTCGAAAGCGAATAACTGCAATCGCACTCTCTTGAACCATTGTGTGGCACTTGCCAGACGGCCCTTCTCCAATGTGTCGGTCATTGATCCAGTCCATCCATGTCGATACGAAAGTATTATCTTGTGCAAATTATGCGGCTCCGTCTGTGCGGTTGCGCTCATTTGATTTTGCAAAGATCGTACGCCAGCGAACAGACGAACCGATTGCTATAGCCGGACTATATATCGCATGAACAACCCGGCACATCAACGACACATCCTTGGACAAAGTCTATGGATCGATAGCATCTCACGCTCTCTCCATAGCTCGCTATCTACCTGCAACGCAAAGCGATAGAAGACGCCACCACATCCTGGTACAGCACATTGACAACCATCAGAGAAAAGACAGTCTGAGAAGAACTATTCATTTATACCAATGCGCGATGTTATGCGCCGATCAATTCGTACCGTTTATCTGAAAGGAATCTATATGTTACATAGCGTCAAAGATCTTGAAAATTCCACCATCAGCGCCACCGATGGTCAGATCGGTCATGTAAAGGATATCTACTTTGATGATGAAGTCTGGACCGTCCGCTACCTTGTCGTAAACACCGGCTTTTGGCTTTCTGGTCGCATGGTATTGATTTCCCCAATTTCACTGCGCAAGCCGGACTGGCAAGGACAAACTTTTCCAGCCGTCATCACGAAAGAGCAAGTCAAGAATAGCCCGAGCATCAACACTGACAAGCCGATATCTCGGCAAAACGAAGAACAATATCTTAATTACTTCGGCTACCCGTTTTACTGGAGCGGAATGAGTATTTGGGGCGATGGCCACTTCCCCTATGCGATGGAGCCGTACTACGCCGGTTACGAAGTGGATCACGCTGGCCAATTGCGTCAAATAGAGGCGTACGCACGCATTGAACATACACGCCGCAGCAACGACGATCCGCATCTACGCAGCTGCAAGAACGTCGATGGCTATCAACTCGAGGCGAGTGATGGAGAAATCGGACATATTACCGACTTTCTCATCGATGAAAAAACCTGGGCCATACGCTATATCGTCATCGAGACCAGTCACTGGTGGAGCGGACACAAGGTATTGATTGCGCCGGAATGGATCACGGGAGTGCATTGGCCTGAAAAGACAGTATCGGTCGATTTGAGCCGCGAATCAGTACGAAATTCACCCAACTATGACCCCAAAACGGAATGGAACAAGGAATTGGATATTGGTCTTTATGAACACTATGATCGACAAGCTTATTGGGATGACGTGCCGCATTGACCGCAGCTGCCGTCAATCAACATACCGAAAACTCATGGAAAATATTCGCTGAAGACTTGCTCCATTAGTGGCCACTTGGCGAACAGACTGGGTTAAATAATCACACTACGATAAGTTTCTGACGTCGAAAACCGTCGTCTGCCAATCGTTTATTGGAGAAAACCATGTTCCTCAATAGCGTCATATCGAAATACCATTCACTCTTGCCGGCGCTAGTGGCGCTGGGTGTGATAAGCGGCTGCAGCTCTTCCTACACACCCGCGACTGCACAAATTGCAGTTTCTTCTGCTGCCATCAACAACGCCGATGGTGCAGGTGGACAACAATACGCTCCGACCGACATGAACGCTGCGCAAGAAAAAATGATCAGAGCGCGCAAAGCCATGGATGATAAAAATTATCCCCTGGCCAATAGTCTGGCAACACAAGCTCAGGCAGATGCCAAATTAGCACAGAGCAAGGCCGATTCAGCCAAAGCAAAATCGGCAGCAGATGCCTTGCAGGAAGATATCCGAGTGCTGCAAGAAGAACTCAACCATGCCAATCAGTAACAAGCGCTAAGCCAATATTAATCGTAAGCATTGCCATGCTGGAGTACTGAGGCAATCACGCGATTTTTCGCGCAAAAAAAGGAATATAAAATGAAAACAATTAAATTGACCGCAGCGCTGATGCTTGCAGTTGCTTTTACAACTGGCTGCAGTTCAGTGCCGACAACGACTTCTTTATTGGAGCAGTCGCACAGTGACTATAGCGTTGCGCAACAAAATGCGGATGTGTCGAACTACGCTTCATTGGAATTAAAACAAGCCGGCGATGCATTGAATCAAGCTGATAACGCAGCACAGCATCATGCTGATGCAGATACTGTTAACCGTCTGGCCTATATCGCCAAGCAGAAAATTGCGCTGTCTCAAGAAGTTGCCAAGAAAAAATCGGCTGAGGCAAGCATTCCTCTGGAAGCGCAAAAGCGGGATCAGATGCGACTTGAGGAACGAAACAACGAAGTAGACGCTGCGAAACAAGAAACGCTCAATGCACAAACCGCTGCCTTGCAGGCACAAGCCCATTCTTCCCTGCTGGCGCAACAACTTGCTGATCTTTCAGCCAAACAAACCGAGCGCGGCATTGTCATTACCCTTAGCGATGTCTTGTTTGCGACAAACCAGGCCAACTTGAATCCGGACGGCATCCGCACGATTCAAAAGCTCAGTGATATTTTGCAGCAAAATCTCAAACGCAATGTGTTGATTGAGGGATTTACCGACAGCACTGGTAACACCGCACATAATCAAGTTCTGTCTGAACGGCGAGCCAATTCGGTACGCGGCGCCTTGCAGCTTGCTGGCATTACCGAGCGCCGCATTGTCATCCGTGGTTATGGCCAATCCTATCCTGTCGAACCCAATGACACAGCCGCACACCGTCAATTGAATCGACGCGTCGAAATTCTATTGTCCGACGACACCGGCGAGCTAGTTTCTCGCTAAAACCAGCTTCATACCACATCATTCATCCATGAAAGCGAGTAGATCATGACCAAAACAATTTCTTCCGGCCTCGACAAGGCTGCCATTCGTGAGGCGGCGCACAACATCAAGGATGGTGCTGTGACTGCCGGCTATCAAGGTGATCGCAAGGTAGTGATCGCTATGTTAAATGTGGCCTTGGCCACTGAATTGGTCTGTGTATTACGTTACAGGCGTCACTTCCATACCGTCGTAGGCTTGCAGCACGAATCTATCAAAGCTGAATTTTTACAACATGCAAACGACGAACAAGACCATGCAGACCGGCTGGCTGAACGCATTGTGCAGTTGAACGGACAACCTGACTTCAATCCGGCTCACCTGACAGAAATGAGCCATGCACAATATGATGAAGCCGATACCGTGGAAGCGATGATCAAGTCCAATTTGATCGCTGAGCGTATCGCCATTGAAAGCTACCGACAGATGATAAAAATCATCGGTGATGAAGACCCGACTACGCGTCAGATATTGGTCGATATCATGATGATGGAAGAGCAGCATGCCGACGACATGCGCGATCTGTTGGCCTGACTTTTCAATTTTTTCAGAGAGATATCATGGAACAATCCACCACTACAACGACAATGCAAAAAAACCGTATCAACCTCATCGAAGATGCCCGGAACTTGCTTCTTTCAGCGTCAAAATTGACCGGTGAAAAAGCCGATGCTCTGCGTGATGAGGCAATACAAATGCTTGACAAGCTGCTTCAGAACGCAAACAAAATTCAGGCAGATACGTTTACCGCCAGCAAGGCAGCAGCTGACTCTGCCAATAATTATGTGAAGGACAATCCCTGGCGCATGATCGGCGCAACTGCCGGGCTAAGTGTATTGATCGGTTTCATTGTCGCCCGCCGAAAGCATCCACGGCCAACAATGAAACACAATGAAAATTAACGTGCAGCTTTGTGGCCTTTTTGGCCATCATTCTTATGCCGCCCAAGGACCTCCTGCACTTCCTCCTTTTGCTTCTCTTTCTTAGCCAGCTCAGCCTGCGATGGTGAGGCTGGCTTTTTACTTTGATTTTTATCATTTTTTGACACGGAATTCTCCTTAAAGAATAAATCGAAACACAAACAGCTAACACGATGAGAAAATAAAATATGCTGCCACGAATATTTATTACTTTTTAAATATCAATGAGAAAGAAACGACATAAAATTTTCTTGCAAAAATAGGGTTTTTGCCATACCACCCAAGGACCATTCATGCAATCGGCTATGGCCATATGCGCCCGTAACAATGACATCGACTGACTGTTCCTGAGCAAGCAGTTGAAGGTGTTTTGCGTCATCCGCACGAGACTCTGAAATAATCGGTATCGCATCAATATCATGCCGCTTTAGCCAGGCGCAAACATCATCGAGATTGGCATGCGCCGTGTTGATTTCCCCTTCTTCGGCAATTTCAACCACAGAGATATGCTTGGCCAGCTTCAATAGCGGCAATGCATCCATGATTGCGCGACGTGTCTCACTCGTATCTTTCCAGCCGATCAATATACTGCTGAAGCAATGAGCATCAACAGAATCCGGCACAATCAATAACGGCCGCCCGGCCTGCATGAGCAGATCGGCAATCCTGACTTGCCGTTGTGTATCGAAGGTATTCTTGGTCGCCATGGCGGTGACAATAAGGTCAGCACTGCGCGCCTGGCGTGCCACATAGGCGGCGATGGTCGAACACATCGTCGTTGAGCGCCACTCGGACGTTATCTGTCTACCTTCGTATGCAGTGTGAAACTCCTGCTCTGCCCTCTTGCACTCTTCTACTATTGCTTCACGATCCTGTGCGATCAGATCGCCGCCGAGACAACCTTCATTGATATTGAACTGAATTGGCTGAGCCGCTGCGACACCAATTAAGCGGCTGCCAAAACGTTCGGAAAACGCACCGGCGATACGCAATACTTGTGCATTCGACCGGCCAAGTTTGAGGTGCACCATTACCGTTGCATAAGTCATGATAGGTCCCCGCATAAGTCATTTAATTGATACCAATCGATATTAGTTCTTATGACATTTGACATACATTTCATGCCAATGTCTCACTGATTATGATTGCATATGGCATTGCTTCCAGTCTGTGCGTTGTATCACTCAGGCAATCGGGAAATAGCAGCAATAGCAACTTGATGACGGCTTCGTTTCATGACTAAAAATAAAATTATCCGGGTACATTCAATAAGCTCCTTGGACACCAGAAAATCAACAATGGATCAGGTGATCGTCAGGCGCTCAAACAAGAGCAGCTTGAGGAAATCCAGGATAAAAGCAAACACTAGCGCAGCGGCAAAAATAGCCATGACAATGATTGCCGGTAACGCCGTCATCAGCACGCCATTGATCGCCAGCACACAGACAATTCCAAGATCGAGCACAGAAGAAGCCAGCAGCCACGGCCCGGGCATGGAGCTCCAGAGATGTTTTCTTTCCCGCGCAATGTAAAATACGGCCTGTCCACTAAACACCAGCGTCACCACGGTAAAGGTACGCAGGCTAGGGTTATCCAGACCAAACCAATACTTGCCGGCGGCCAGACAGGCAACACAAAATAGAAGATCCGTCAGCCCAAGCGCAATGCCTGCCATGGTCAGATTGCGGATGCGCCAGATATTCGGCGTCGTCGACGGTCGCACATTGTCGGTGGAGGATGACATTGCCAGGAAGTCGCCGGTCACCATCATCAGCACCATCAACGTGGGCGTCAAAATAGCCTCGCCAGTCATGACCAGCCCGACGCCCAGAAATAGCACCTGCACTACCTTGTGAATGATGGAGCGCAATGTATAAGTCAGAATGCGCTGAAAGGTTTTACGGCCTTCGTTGATTAAAATAACGATGCCGTTCAGGCCCGGCTCTGTCAGCACGATACCGGCTGCAGATTTGGCCACATCCGTTGCCGTGCAGACGGCAATTCCCATCTGCGCCTGCCGCAAGGCTGGTGCATCATTGGCACCATCGCCACACATGCCTACGATATGTCCATCTTGTTGCAACGCCTGGACCAGACGAAACTTATCCTGCGGCAGTCCTCCTGAAAAAATGGCATAACTTTCCGCCTTGATATTGTCGGGCAACGGTGTGCCGTTCCAGGTTGCACCGACAATGCCAACCGACGCTGCCACCACCTGTGCCGTTGCCTGTGCATCTCCGGTCACCATCAAGGTCCGTACGCCCAGCGTGGCCAAGGTTTTGATGAGCGCGGCCGAATCAGTCCGGGGCGGATCACTTAAGGCAATTAGCCCGATCAGCTGCAGTTGATCTCCTGGCCCTGCAGCTACAGCCAGCACACGATAGCCTTTATCCTGCAAGGCAATGGCGCTTGCACTGACGTCAGCGGGCACCGTCGCTAGCGCTGAAATCACACTAAAAGCCCCCTTGCAAATATTGATGACGGTGCCATCAGACTGGCGCGCACTTGCCTGCGCACGTTTAAACGCAGGATCAAATGGCGTAAAGCCAAGCAGCACCGGCGGGTCTTGCCAGGGACTCAGTGCTGCGGCATCACGGATGGCTCTATCGACCGGGTCTTGTCCTGCCTCGGCACTGCACAGCGCGGCCAGGGCCAATATCTGTGGCGGCACCGAGCCAGGTAAAGGTGTAACTGAGACGACGGTGAGCGTATTGCAGGTGAGTGTGCCGGTTTTATCTGCACACAAGATGTCAATACCGGCAGCTTCATCCACGGCCGACAAGCGGGTTGGCAATACCCCCCGCAGCGCCAGTGCACGTGCACCAACGGCGGCGGCAAGGGTAAACATGGATGGCAGAGCAACAGGGATCGATGCCAGTACCGCGATCAGAATCAACGGTATGATCTGCGCCATCGGCAGCGGCAACAGATAGGCATAGATAGCCAAGGCGACGGTAACGCTGCCGTTGAAAATCACCAGGTTACGCACTACGTTCAACACCGTCTTTTGCTGTGAACTTTCTACCGTTGCCGCACCAACCAGTTCTGCGGTCTTGCCAAATTTGGTATGCGCTCCCGTCGCGCTAACGATGGCAATGGCTTCGCCACGTCTGACCAACGCGCCGGCATAACTGCTTGCATCAGCACCGGCTTCAACCGGCATTGACTCACCGGTCAACATTGATTGGTCCAGCAACACTGAGCCACTGAGGATGCGTACATCAGCGGCAACCACTGCGCCGAGGGTCAGTTTTAGTACATCACCGAGCACCAGTTCTGCCGCGGGCAAGGTTTTCCATACACCATCGCGTCTGACCGTGGCAACCAATGCCAGCCGCGACTTCAATGCATCCAGCGTGGCCTGGGCCCGTCCTTCCTGGAACCAACCCAAACCGGCATTGAACAACAACAGCAAACTGACCACACCAGCTTGCGGGTAGTCGCCCAATCCTAGTTGAATCAGGATTGCCACCTCCAACATCCATGGCACCGGCGCCCATAATTTTTTGCAGGCACGCCTGATCGGATGCTCTGCCACCACGACCATACTGTTGGCGCCTTGCTGCCGTAGCAGTGCACGTGCATCGTTCGTCGTCAGTCCGATTGCAGCATCAGTCATTGTTCCTCCCTTATAGCGTTAAGCCAAACTGATTCAGCATCGAACATATCGAGCACTGCCAATAGGGCTATCGTCATCAATCGGCAGGCAGTCCACTCTGATGCGATAGAGACGAAGACTTGCCATTGGCCGAAGCAGGCTGATCGATGAGCGGCGCCCGCAGATAGCGGTCGAGCGCAAGAGCATCCGGGGCGTTAGAATCGAGACCTACCGAGCATGCCGACAGCATCGCTACTGAGAGCACCAGAAAAACATGAGCAGTACACGTCTGGCGACGACCGTGCGACATCCTGCGGGATACTCGGTAAGTCATTCCTGCCCGATGAAAACGTCAACCTGCTGCCCTGGATGAACCATGGCGGGTTTCTTCATCTTAAAATGAAACAACACCGGCAATACACGCAAATCCACTTTTTCCTGCCGCGGATTGGATGATGCCATCTTAGGTGAATCCAACGATTCTAAGCGCACAAACTCCAATGGCATCTTGACTTCGCTGCCGCGAATCGACATCTGCGCTTGCATATGTTCTCGTGCCGACAAACGTTCAATGAGCTTTGCGTCCATGTAACAACGCACCGCCATGCTGTCCTGCGGTACGCGCATGATGATCAGAGGATCTAGCGATTGGGTATAAGAATCATAGGCCCCCTGCGACGACGCATAGCTGCCGACGGCAGCATTCAGCATCAGGACGACGCCGTCGGCCTGGGCTCTGACGATATATTGAGAAGACAAGGTGAGCGCCGCAATGTAGGCTTTTTGTAGCGTGTCATACTGCATGCGCTGGTTGACAATGTCGTAACTCCAGCTCCCGGCCTGGGTCAATGCATATTGTTTGCGCGCTACCTTCAGTGCCATTGCTGCTTTGCGTACTGCATCGTCTGCCGTGTCCACGGCATCCTCGCCGGTCGATTGCGCATCTTCCTGGTCGCTGACATGACGCTTATCGTACTGATCCTGAGTTGTGTTGAGATTGGACTGTGCCAGTGCCACCTGCGACCTGGCAATCAAGTATGTTTGCTTGCGCGGCACGGCCTGTAATTGCTGCAATAAGGCCTGCGCAGCCTCGGCCTGCAAGCGTAATTGCTCGACACCGGCCTTGTGTACGCTATTGTCGATACTGATCAAGGCGGTGCCGGCGGTGACCCGCTGTCCTTCATGCACCAGCACCGCGGTCACCGGACCTGATACCGCTGGATAGATAGTGATATTGGCAACACCAGCCGGGTCACTTTCGACAATGCCATTAGCGTAGATCGGACTTTGATAAGGTCCACTGACAGGAACGAAAACCGCCGCTTGCGCCTTGCGTTCAATCCCGAACAGATAGGCTGCGAGCAGTACACCCAAGATGACCAGCATCGTCAGGATGAAGAAGAAATTCCGTTTCATTGGGTGCCTTTGTCGAGCCCGGCTATTTTTCTGTCTTTCATATGCCGAATACAATCGGCATACTCGTTGATTCAGACGTCATGGGTGATGATCAATATGCAGCGCTGGACATCAAGAATCCGTTGCCTGATAAACACCATGATCATCTTGTCTGCTGAACCATCAAACGAAACGATAGACTCCTTGAGATCGGCGTTAGCACAAATTGATCATAGGTCGCCACCTCTGAGAAAGAACATAAATCCTGCGCATGTTCTGACAAGTAATACCGTTGCGCAGTCTGATTGCGTCATTTCGCTGTGGATCAATCAATGCACCCACAGCGATAGAATGAGCTTCGGCAGTGCCCTTCCTGCAGCATTCACCGCGCTCAGATCACGTCAAGATCATGACCGACCTTGTCTCTATAGTCGTCCCATTAACAACAGGATCAGCAAGACAATGATAATAAAACCAACCGTGCTACTGGGCGCATAACCCCAACTGCGACTATGGGGCCAGCTGGGCAGTGCGCCAATGAGTAGAAAGATGAGAATGACTAATAAAATAACAACCATAGCGCCTCCTGATCAACGTTTAATTCGCGAGATCTTGGTACCCTCGATACTGAGGCTGCCCATCAACCCCTGCTGATCAAAGACAAAGGCATAGGCATTCTTTTTAAGAGTCGTGCTAGACAGATTCTTGGCCGCGCCGGCATTGACCACGACGACGCTCGGGTCAACCCCAAGCTCCCAGCCCTGGGAAGCATTCAGATATTTTATTTCCTTGTCACTCATCAGAAATACAATATAGCCATATGACTCAGCACCGGCTTGCCATCCCCAAGATGCCGAGATGGAGTTGTAATAGCCGCTGGCGCTCCCCCCCCTCAACAAAACACCTTCGCCGTAACTACCGCCAAAAACGAGGCCGGCTTTCGTGATTTTCGGAAAGACAAGAATCGCCTTTGCCGTCTTGCCGAGGCTCTCTGCAACAGGAGATGTTTTGTAAAGTGTATTGAGCGCCTGTACGGCATCTGCATTCAAATCTTCTGCAGTGGCCGCAATTGCATTGTTGCCAGAAAGACCCAACGATGCTACTGCCGCGATCAGCCAGATGAGTCGGCGCAGATAGGCTTTGCCGCGAAATAGCTTGGCTTTCAAAGAAAGAAAGTTGGAATCATCCGCCTCAACGCCTGTTGCATAAAAATTTTTCATTCAATTTCTCCTGAAAAATGAACCCATGAAAATTTATCAATTCCTGATCGTGCCTTGCAATCCCAAGAGCTATCGCAAACCTTCAAGTCAGAACAATCAGACTAGTCTGATCGATAAAAAATGACTGTTCGGTACCGTACCTAACTGAAGGTTACTGAGCAATCTTTTTAGCGCTATACACAATGTGGAATACCGAATCGCAAATCAGCATGTCAATCCGGCAGGATCATCATCAGCAATGTTGCGTCCACTCATGCAAGACGAGAGAAAAAAGCTTTCGCTTTCGTAAAACTGATTGCGATTGGATCACTGGCAGGGAATGATTCTTCCAACGCCTCATCAAGCGCGTCATTTTGATGCTTCAACTCTTCATCAACAACGTCGACATTTTTAACATCTTCGACATCCGGGACAATAACAATTGCATTGTCGTTAGCATGCGTCATGATTTTTTCCTTTTTCAAAAATATGAAACAGTTAAAAGTTCAAGCTTGCAAAAAATTCCATTGCAAATCTGCAAGCTGATGCGCTTTGCCATTGGACTGACTCGATTGACCATATAGAATGACATAGAAGAAACGTCCCTCGGCTTGCGCAAGCCATTCAAGCAAACGGTGTTCTGGTAGCGTGGCATTTTTCGCTCCCGGCTGCATCGAGCACGGCATGAAAATCCGATTCCAGAAGATCTATCGGCTTTTTTTCGTTTAAGTAGCAATTGGGCTGTGCCAGCCAGCTTGCTGCGCCCCAATCATCAAATGACTTTTCAAGTTCCAAAAAAATGGAGCGGCATTTCACATTAATAGTTAGATCGCGTAAATCAAATTGAAACATCGGTACCCAAACCACACTGCGCCAGGTAAAACAAAATAACGCGCGTGTCGCAATGAGCGTCGCCAGACTGGCATCCTCAGGTCGCCGGTACGCTGTCAGAATTTGCCCGAGGTCTTCGCCGTTCAACATCCCTCCCGAGGAGCGATAAGCCAGCAGCAGGAAAACAAATCCGCTGCTACTCGGCCCCGGGGCAGTATTTCTCCTGACAACGGATTCATGCTGCATTGAGCATTCGGCATTGGCTGCGTCGTGCCTAGATAATATGGAGACATTGTCTTCCTGCATGGTGCCCGCCCAGTGATATTTCAGATATTTCGCCACAATGTCATCTATGCCACTGCCGCCACCTCAACCGTACCGAGTACAGCACCAACCTTGACAAGATCCTCTGCGTCGCCGTGAACCACCAGCACATATTTGTCCACTTTCAACGCACTCTCGTATTTGATCACCTGATTTTCACTGACGCCGATTTGCGTGAGCGCGGCACCTAAGGCAGAAAATCCACCAACCAAAACTGCACCTTCAAGGCCACCCACCAAGGTCGGCACGATAGGTCCGGCCATGGCCAGCAATCCTAATCCTGGAATAAGAAACACGGCAGGTGCAATCAGCAGACCCCAGATCCCTCCCCAGAATGCACCGCTCTTACCCCATGCCTTGATCTTGTCGCCAGTAGTATAAAAACCAACAGGATGCTCCTCGCTGTGGTAACCCTTGCCGATCAACGATAATTTCTGCATATCGAATCCTGATCGGCTTAGGGAACGGATTGCTTCTTCTGCTTCAACATGCGTATTGAAGATATACGTGGGAGAATTTTCCATTTGCATGATGCTTCCTTGAAAAAGAGCTGAAACTGCATGAATGAGAACCTAGGATCTGTCAGATAAATGCAGGCGTCTGTGCGAAAACGCACTTTAGTTCTCGATATCAATGAAACTTCTGGCGAAATTCAAGGACTGGATATTTTTGCATTCTCTGCGTGAGAGAAACGGCTCCTTGCCGCTTCCTTATATATGGCGGCAGTCTGTGGTTTGATAAACAAGCTCACCACCTCCGGATGTGCTGCTTGAATCTGAAGCTCAATGGCCACCACCGCTGCTTCAACATCAGGCACCTTGAGAGTGTCGGAAAATTCAAGACTCAATGCCGCCAGGATCTGCTCAGGAGCAAGTTGTACCGTTAAGACGCCGTTCGCCTTGCAGGAAGAGCAGGCAGCTTCGGCGATCCGCAATAAGGATTGACTCAATTGTTTGCTGGCGCGTTCACCGATGAGCAAACTCTTGCTCTCGCGCGCCAGCAACATTGCGGTCCCGGCCAAAACCACGCCGATGAGGATCGATGCAACGCCGTCAAGAACGGGCATATGCAAAGTAGTCGCGGCGAAGTTACCCGCGGCGGCAATCAAGATGCCGATTAAGGCAGCACTATCTTCGAACAGACCAACGAATGACGATGGATCTTTGCTCCCCCGAAACGCGGCATAATAACCGAGCGAGCCCTTCATGATTTTGAATTGCCTGAGTGCCATCCACCAGGATGTTCCTTCAAAGGCGAATGCCAATGCCAACACCAGATAATTCACAAATGCATCTTTGACAGGTTCTGGATGCTGCAGATGCAATACCCCGTGGTAGATCGATACCACAGCGCCAAATGCAAACACCAGCAACGCTACGATGAAGCTCCAGAAGTAGAGCTCCCGTCCATAGCCGATGGGATGTTCCGGATCTGCCTGCGCATTGGCGCGTCGTATGCCGTAAAGCAGCAAGATCTGGTTGCCGGTATCAACGAAGGAATGCACCGCCTCGCTGAGCATCGAAGAACTGCCGGTCCAGATTGCCGCACCGGTCTTGGTCAGCGCGATCATCACATTGCCGATCAATGCAGCATAGATAACGGTAACGGAAGATGCGTTGACGGCCACAAGAACTCCATCTATAAATACCCGCAAGATGTGATCTAGGGGATCAGCACGACAGCGCCGCAAACCGCTCCTGCGTGCTGGTCGTTCAGTAGCTCATTGGTGCGTAGAAAAATAGCCGATACATCAGTGACTCTCTTGCTTGCAACTCCTCTGCTAAGACTCAGGCAATTGCTATGCTGTGGACAAGCTGCTGCAAGACGCCTGACGTTGCTGCCATAGTAGCAACAGAACCGCCGGTAGTCCGTTGTGCAAGTCTTCCGCGACCAAGCCAGGTCCAAAGGCTGCCGCTACCGTACCATGCAGCCATGCGGCGGCAGCAGCAGCACGAAATGGGCATAGTCCCTGAGCCAGCAGACCAAGCACAAGACCGGTCAAGACATCTCCCGATCCCGCCGTGGCAAGACTGGCCGGCGCATTGGTATTGATATAGGCGTGTCCCATTGGCTCAGCGATCACCGTATCGGCACCTTTAAGCAGGATCGTTGCGCCGCTCAACTTGGCCGCACGACGTGCGCGTGTCATTTTGTCGCCGGAAAAATCAAACAAGCGGCTGAATTCTCCCTCATGCGGCGTCATGACACACGGCCCTTTAATGGCGTTAAACAAGCGCGTCGGATCATCAGAAAACGAAGTCAGTGCATCCGCATCCAGTACGGTCGGACGCCCTGTCTCCAATGCCGCCAGCACTGCACGTCGAGTACCATCACCGACCCCAGCGCCGGGTCCGATGGCAATCGCATTACGGCGCGGATCCATGAGTAACTCGGCAAAATCATCGGTCTGTGCATCAGAGCGAATTGCTTTGACGATGATGCCCAGCAGTGCTACGGTGTAAATCAGCCACGCCTTCTCAGGTGCGGCTAGCGTGACCACGCCAGCACCGACGCGCATTGCAGTCGCAGCGGTCAAACGACTGGCGCCAGTGATGCTCTCACCACCGAACACCAAGGCATGTCCACGTAAATATTTATGACCATCAACTTGCGGCCATGGATAAGCGTCTTGCCAAAGTAATGGCGCGTTTTCCCATGTCTTGGCAACGACATTACCAAGTGCACTTTCGGGGGTACCAATATCGGCCAGTAACACTTTCCCGCACAGAGATCGACCGGGAAAAAGAACATGTCCGATTTTTTTTCTGAAAAACGTGACAGTAATAACTGCCGCCGCAGCAGCACCCAATACTGCACCGGTCGCACCATCCACCCCACTAGGAATGTCGACGGCGCAAATGGCGATCCGGCGTGCAGACATTGCCTCAATCATCGTCAGCGCAGCACCGTTGACCGCATGAGACAGTCCGACACCAAAAATGGCATCGATCACAATCTCAGCTTGATCCAGTATGCCTGGTTCAAACGGCTCCACCTCACCACACCAGCGCGCCGCATTCAATGCGGCATCGCCTTTCAGCGCAGTACGTGGCACCAGCAAGGCCAGACGTACAGGCCATCCTGCTTCAAGCAAATGGCGGGCGGCGACAAAGCCGTCTCCACCGTTGTTACCGGGACCGCACAGCACGACCACAGAACGTCTGGTCCAATGCTGCCGGACTGCATCTGAGATTGCTTTTCCTGCCGCTTCCATAAGATCGATTCCGGCGACGCCGGCAGCAATACTGGCTCGGTCCACCTGCGCCATTTCTGCCGGCGTCAACAGCAACTGATTTATTTTTTTCATCTCAACGGCCATAGACACTCCGGCACGCAGAATGTCGATCAGACATTTTCTGCTATATTTTTATGCACCAATTCATGACAGGACGTCTGCAGCATGCAAGCTGATACTTAGGCCAGGGACTGATGCAGTCGCCGATTTGCGCTATTGACGCCGGCCTCGAATTCTTTCCAGCGATCAGCTGCGGCGTTTTTCATTTCATCCAGCCTGGACTCAGTTGATTTAAGTTCGAGTTGTGAAGCATTAATCTTCAATTCCAGCGCGCTCTTGGCCTCGTCAGTTGTGGAATCTGCTTTCTTTTGCAAACTGGCAATGGTATCTCTGGCCTTACTCAAATCGCGCTCAGTTTTGGCAATAAAACCATCTCGTCTGTTGGTGCCGTTGGCATATTCAAAGTGTGGCATGGCCTTCAAGGTGTCTTTAGTTGCGCCTGGCATTACCAGTCTGCCATCCAGATTCTGCAACTGCGTTACAGGTATGGCGACGTCATGTGAGCCTATTCCGACAAAACCACCGGCTGCGATGATGACGTAAGACACCTGTCTGTCTGCGGAAATAATCAGATCTTTCACTTTACCGATTCTTTCACCGGTATCGTTATAAATGGTGGCGCCGAGGACGGTCTTCTTGACACTCCAACCCGATGCTATTTTGCTTGTCTGCAAGATAGCAACGCCGACCGTGGTGCTAGAAGCGGCGGCCTGCGCCGTAGCGCCGCTGACTGCACCAAAGATGCCGTCCCCGGCCAATAAGCCTATTAACAAGAATTTGTTCATTTTTTCCTTTGCGTGATCGAACATGGGAACCATGTCGACCGTCATTCTGATTCGAGTATGTGAACTATCTTTACCAGCACACATTAAGCTTCTGCAATGACCTCGTCTGTGCGATGACGAACAATCGACGCATGCCATCGTGCCTCACTCAGAAAAATATTGACGACGAAAAAAAGGAAAATCCTGGTCGGCTTGCGCCATAAATTGCGCTTGACTACTGCGCGTAACTCGGTCAAACCGATATGCTTAAAACGGCTCCCTGTACTCCAGATACGGAAACACACGAATTCTTCTCTCCGACGTAAAAACCGTCATCCGTAGATAAAGTCAATGACAACACGTGAGGCGATTTCACCTCGCCCGAGTCGTTCAAATACTCGATTAATTGCCGACAGTGGTTGTGGTTCGATATCGGCCTTGACCTTGTCGCTGGCAGCAAATGCAAGTGCCTCCGCCATATCCTGGCGCGTGCCGACAAACGAACCGCGAACGGAGATACAGTTGGCAACGACATCGAACAGCGGCAACGGAAATTCACCTGCCGGCAAGCCCACCAAAACACAGGTACCTAACTTGCGAGTCATTGCAACGCCTTGTTTAAATGCTTGCAGCGAGGGGGCGGTGATCAGCACACCGTGTGCACCGCCAGCGGTTTCTTGCCGCAGTACTGCGACCGGATCAGAGCGCAAGGCATTGATGACCACATCGGCCCCCAAACGTTTGGCGTGATCAAGTTTTCCGTCGTCGATATCAATTGCGCAGACATTGAGTCCCATCACCTTGGCGTACTGCACGGCCAAATGGCCCAAACCACCGACACCGCAAATGGCAATCCATTCTCCCGGACGTACCTGTGCCTGCTTGATACCTTTGTAGGTGGTGACGCCTGCGCAGATGATGGGCGCAGCTTGCTGGGGAGACAACCCGGCAGGGATATGCGCGACATACTCAGGATCGGCAAGAATGTACTCGGCAAATCCGCCATTCACGGTGTAACCACCAAACTTGGCGTCGGCGCAGACAGTCTCCCAGGCTTGCAGACAATACTCGCAATGGCCGCAGGCAGAGAACAGCCAGGGCACACCAACCCGATCCCCTTCTTTGACCTGCGTCACACCGGTGCCGACTGCGACGACAATGCCAATACCCTCATGACCTGGAATGAAAGGCAGCTTCGGTTTTAATGGCCAATCACCATTGGCGGCATGCAGATCGGTGTGGCAAACGCCGCAGGCCTCGGTCTTGACCACAATTTGTCCCGCTGCCGGTGTAGGAATGTCCCACTCCCGCAGCACCAGAGGTTTGCCGAACTGTTCAACGACCGCAGCGCGCATTTTCTGTGTCATGTCTTATTCCTGTTTCTAGAAAAATCAGAATGCGATGCCTTGTTACGATCGCCATGTGACAGGCTCAGGAACGGATGTTAGGCGACAGCCACTCTTCTGAGCGCCTCGATCATCCTGATCAGCACTGCCTGCGCATCGCCGTAGACCATGTTGCAGTTGTCGCGATAGAACAAGGGGTTGGCGATACCCGCATAGCCGCGGCCATCACCGCGTTTGACGACATAGATTTTCTTGGCTTGATCCACATTGAGAATAGGCATGCCAAAAATCGGCGACGCGTTGTCAGTGCGCGCTGCGGGATTGACAACATCATTGGCACCAATCACCAGGACGACGTCGGTATGACTGAATTCGTCGTTGATATCTTCCAATTTGTAAATATTGTCATAGGGCACATTGGCTTGAGCCAGCAGCACATCCATTTGCCCCGGCATACGCCCGGCCACGGGATGCACGGCAAATTTCACCTTCACGCCAGAGCTCTGCAACAACTTGAGCAATTCATAGAGTTTTTGTTGTCCATGGGCGAGCGCCAAACCATAGCCGGGCACAATAATGACACTTGTGGCATAACGCATGAAGATACCGGCGTCACTAGCCGCCACCGGCCTGAGCTCACCTTGAAGAGTGCCGGATTTATGCTTACTGACGACACCGAAGTTGCTAAAGACCACATGCATGACTGAGCGATTCATCGCCTTGGCCATCAACCAGGTAAGCAGCAGACCGGCAGACCCGACTACCATGCCGGCAATCATCAGCGCTAGATTTTGCAGAACGAACCCCTCCAGCGCGACCGCCAGTCCAGTAAAGGCGTTGTAGATCGAGATGACCACGGGCATATCGGCGCCACCAACGGGCAACGTCATCAATACACCGAACAGCAACGTAAAAATAAAAAAAAGATAAATCAACTCTCGCTGCGAAAGCAACTGCGGCGCGCCTCCGGCTTGGGCAAGGTACGCGATATAACCGCCCAGCAGCAATGTTGCCAGCATGATCAAAGCATTGAACACTTGCTGCCCAAAAAATCGTAGCGGCTGCTTGAGCAGTCCCTCCAGCCTGGCCCAGGCAATGAGTGATCCGGACAACGATATTGCACCGATGAGCGCGCAAAACAAGATCATGATCAGTACTACACTGCTCCTGGCTTGACGTCCCACCAGCTCTATTAGAGCAATGGCAGTGGCCGCGCCACCGCCCATGCCGTTATAAAGCGCCACCATCTGCGGCATGGCCGCCATCGCTACGCGCTTGCCGCGCCACCACGCAGTGCCGCCGCCGATTATCAGTGCCATGACAGCCAAACCGATATTGAGCGACAAATAGACGTGCGCACTAGCCCGGACATCAACAATATAAAAAAAGCTGGCGGTGACAGCTGCCAACATGCCTGCGCCTGCGACATAGATTCCCGAAGAGGCAGTCACAGGTGAGGACATACGTTTTAGGCCATACATGAGAAAAAAAGCTGCTATCAGATCCATCATAGCGATCGTCGATTGTGCCAAACTGTTGATCATCATGGTTCCTCAATGGGAGGATGTAGCACGTTTCTTTAAGAGGCTATTGCGAAATTACTGTAGCGTTGTTACGGCTCCTTGCCGTACTACTCGTACTGTCTTCGTCACCGCGCCTAGCCACACTAATTTCGCAATAGCCTCTAAGTCTTCGCCCTGGTACGCCACACATGTCCCGACCTGGTATATGCCGCCTTGCCGGTGCCGGGCCGAAACATGGAAAGCATGCGCACTGTTATGGCATAGCCCCCAGCTGCATTAGCCGCGCCTAACAGGACTGCAAAAAAGCCGATCGCTTGCTCTTCCGCGCTGCTGGCATTGAATAAAACGCTCAAGCCACCGACGAGGACAATGCCATGCACAAAGTTAAAACCAGACATCAGTGGCGTATGCAAGATCGCTGGAACACGGCCGATCACCATCCAGCCAGCAAATCCGGCCAGCATGAAGATATACAAAGCGACAACGCCAGAAACACTGATATCAAACATCATCTTTCACTCCTGATCAGGTAGACGTATTTTGCAGTGCCAGCGCAGCTTGCTCGCCCGGTGCATCGCGGTCGAGAGCGACGCCGTTCTTGAGAATGCCGGCATGCGTGAGTGCGGTCTTGGCAAGAACTTCGTCGTCCCAGTCAATGGCAATGACATTGTTCTTCAGTATCAACGTCAGAAAATTGTATAAATTTTTAGAATATAGATCACTGGCGTCGCTACTGAGAAATGAGGCCATATTGAGCGGTGCAACAATGCTGACGTCGCCAATCTTGATCGTCTCACCGGCTAAAGTATCGACGCAATTTCCACCTCCCTCGGCAGAGAGATCAATGATCACGGCCCCCGCCTTCATGGCCTTGACTTGTTCGTGGCTGATTAATTTAGGCGACGGCTTTCCGGGAATGGCTGCTGTTGTGATGATGAGATCGGCTTGTCGTATGTGCTCACTCAGAACGCTATCGACCTGTTTTTTTTCAGCATCGTTGAGCGCACGTGCATAGCCGCCATGGCCGCGCGCATCAACACCGGTGTCGACAAAGCTGGCACCGCGAGACAATGCCTGTTCCTGCGTTTCTGACCTGACATCGTAAGCTTCCACCACCGCACCTAAGCGATGTGCCGTTGCAACCGCTTCAAGACCTGCCACGCCGAGACCCATGACCAAGACTTTGGCAGGCCCGACAATACCGGCTGCCGTCGTGATTTTTGGAAGTGTTTTTAACAGCTGCGTGGCCCCGAACTGTACCGCGTAGTAACCAGTCAACGCCGCCTGGCTCGATACCGCATCCATCGACTGGGCACGGGCAATACGAGGAATACGCTCCATGGCAAAACAGGTGATTTTTTTGTCCAGCAAGCGTTGTACGAGTTCTGGTGATTTTTCGGCATAAATAAAAGAAATCAGAATGGCCTCGGCAGACATTGCATCAATGACTTCCAGCGTCGGCGGCTGCACTGCCAGAATAATATTTGCCTGACCGACCAACTGATTACGATCTGAACTGAAAATAACATCCTGATATGCGCTATCGTCGAACTGGGCCGCCGCGCCGACGCCAGACTGGAGATGCAACCTGGCGCCAATCTTGACTAACTTAGCTGCCACTGACGGCACCAGTGCGACACGCCGTTCATGGGCTAATGTTTCCTTCAGGACGGCAATGGCGATGGACATGGTCATACCTATGCCTCAGCATCAATGGGAACAACCCGGACCAGCTTTTTATTGACGAACTCCTGAATTCCCATGCTGGAAAGTTCGCGCCCATAACCCGAATTCTTGATACCACCAAACGGCAAATCCGGGCTCGTCCAGGTCGGATGATTGATGAATACCATACCTGAATCGATACGACTGGCAATCAACTTGCCCATTTCGAGGGTAACTGGTTTGGCAAACTCTTCGAGCCGATCCTCCATAAGGACGGCAGCTTTGGCGACTATTACGGCACGTTCGGCGAAGCTTTTTTTGCTCCAGATCTCAAAACAGGCACTGGCTTTGACGATCGCCGCTTCCAATTGCTTGTTATCGATTTCTTCAAATGATTGAATCGTCTTTCCATTGTAGGGATTAACGCTTTGATAACTCATGACGTCTTCCTTGTTCAATAAGGTAAATTGAAAAGCCAATTTAAGAACGCGTATAAAAATGAATGTCCCATGAAGCCCACTTCGGTATTAGGGAGCGTCCTCACACGCAGCTTTACTAACTTCGAAGATGACTTTAAGCAATTTAGTTTCAGTGGCGTGGACAAAAGCGCCATATGCTTGAAGCATCTATGCAAAATTGAAACGATGGTTGATCAGTTTCCTGGAATCGACCTTCCCAATGCGGAGGACTTGATTTGAATTGCGTACATTGATCATGCGTTTGCGTACAGCACATGTCTGTGCGTTGACCAACGTAGATGGCGCAAGGATCAGACTGTTCTAATGTGCGATAACGCACAGTAAGCGACCCTCATTGAGCGCAGACTGGAACAGAAAATATGTAATTTCAGCAGACATTACATACACGTTCCCGTCTCTGAAAATCCTACTCCTGGATGATAAAGATGAGTAAGCCTATCCTTGCTATTTTTTTCTTGTTCGCAGTTTCCACTCTGCTGGCTGGCTGCATTGAGCGTATCGATAATGCCACTAACAGCGAAGCTTCCAGGACGTATATTGACGAGAGAAAATTAACAGACTGGACGGTACTGAGCTCACAGGAACGACATGAGCTGAGAAGGGTAATATTGTCAATGAAAAGCTATGATGAATGCACAGGTTATGTAGAACATCACTACAACATGACCATTGCGCACGCAGACGAAAATCCCACGATCACGCCAATGACGCTGACAAATATTTGTCAGCGCATGAAGAGCGCCGGAATTTTTCGATAATGCATGAAAAAATTGACTTTTTCTTACGCCTGGATCACAGCCGCTCAATAAAAAATAACAGATGAAAAAATACCGGTTTTCCTGCGCAGATATCTTTGCGCAGTGCACCGGTTATTTTAAAAAACAGCCGCATTGTCGCGGCTGTCAATACAGAGACTTCGCAACGATTTGCAAACCACGCAGCCCCGGTCGTAATGGCTGCATAACTGCTTGAATTTTAAAAATCTCCAGCTCAACCTCGCCTTCACTCCATCCTGACTCTAGAAAATAACAGATTCTCTCGCCGTCTTCCTTGCTCAAGCCGTGCTTTTCAATCAGATTTTTCCCTATCTTCTCCACTTTTTGCAACTCGTGATCAAGTGCAATCGCGGCGGCGCCAATCTGCCTGTGTAACTGACATCGTTGCTCGCTCCAGCTATCCCATCGGGACTGCGATACAGGTCCGAGAGCGCCCTCTGCAGCCATTCTTTCCTGGTCTGCGATAATGCCCAGCTGTAAATGAAGCGGCTTCATTGCAGTCTGATACTTTCGATATGGTGTCTGAATCATGGCTTTCCTTGTTCCGGTTAGATCTGATTTCAAAAATAGCCATTAGCACATGGCCGCTTGATGCTATTTTGGTTTTGAGTATCGCTAAGACTCGGGATCCTGACGATTCCAGCTCATCGCCCAGGCATAAAATGCCAGTAATATTGTGAACTGCAACAGCGTGGTTCCCAGCAAATAAAAAAGCGGATGCCAGAGCAGTGAGAACTGTCGCATGAGTACAGCTGCCAATGTGAACTGCACAGGGGCCAGTAAAGCCAGATAACACACGGCCATCAAAGGCAAAGCAAGTTTGCGTGCCAGGCTAAAATCAAAAATGTTATACGTCAGTCCATATAGCCACGGCGCAATCAGCATCAAGGCAAATGATGATTGCATCATCGATGCAACCGAGCTGCCTGCCGTATGCGGAAAGCTGTCTGCCCAGCAATAGAAATACACCTGCGAAGTCAATTGAATGGCACCGATAAATCTCACCATATAAGCAAGTGGCAACATCTTCGGCGGCATGAGTGCGGGACCGAGCAGTAATACAACCGTCACTGCCAGTCCACACCACCACTGCAGCGAGGTTGGCAAAGCCGCATCGACTAACGCGTACGGTATATAAAATGTTTTCCCCATGAGAACTTCATGCTGAGCCAATGAAATATCTGGACCCAAAAGCCCTATCCAAAACTTGATAATCCATGCCCATAACGCGTCAATCCATGGCCATGCGCGATAGACAAGGGTACTCAATATGGCGGGAATGAGAAAAATGGAAAGCAGACGTGGGATGTTGAAATCGATACGAAGCAACGCACGATGCATTCGAATCAACTCGCCTTGGACATTTAAAAACCGTGGATCGGTATGCGCCGTTGCGCGCAAAATCGTGGATCGATGTGCAGCCGCAGCCGCCACGGCTGCGGCAAGATCCTTAGAAGAAGCTGTTTTATTATCTAACATAGATGACTTCGCCATGACGTATGCTGGTGAATGGAAAACGAACTCTCGTTGGTACTACCGAAAACTCCAACGCCAGCCGATGTCTATCGAAGCGCCCGCATAGCTGGGGTTTGTGTAATAACCAAGCCCCATGATCAACAGACCGTCTCGCGTAATCCGCTCGCGCCATTGCATGCTCACGGTATGGCTGATGAAATCTACTTTCTCCGTACCGCTAGTGAGCACCTGATAGGTTTCTCTGGCACGTTCGGCACGTACAATGATTGCGCGTTTTTCGTCGCTTCCAAAGGTAGCCGCCACATACTCGCTGGGGCCAAACGCCGCACCAGGATCGGCGACGTTAGCGCGCAGACCACCTTCCAAGACCAAATCCTTGGCGTAATAGATACCGCTAAGGATTAAACCTTTGTCTGAACGTCCGGGATCGTTCCCCTTGGCGTAGTAGGTAGCAAGTCCGGCGACATACTGGCGCTGATCGCCGAATTTTCGATAGCCGGCCAGATCAACGCGCCAATCAGGAAATAAAGCGCTTTCGCCACTGCCGGCACTGACTATCGTGTAATAGTCAGGGGATAAAACATGCGTAAGGCTGAGATCGCCGTAGTTTCCGGAAAAGCCGAATCGCGCTTGTCTTACAGCCTCTGCCTGCAGAACACCGAAATCCGTTACCTCGATGCCGCGCAGGGAATAAAATTTCCCCGTGCCATAACCTGAGTCATAGCTATTGATTCCCGTCATTGCTTCAACCGCGTATTTTTCCGTCGGTGCGACCACCGTCGGAAAATTACTCATCGGTGCACTACCGGTATTTTCTTGGGCAAAAACCGAAGAAAAAATCGCAATCCCGCCCAAGAAAAAAAATCCTTTCATCCGAGCAGGCAAACGACATGACATATTTCCTGGCATAGGTAGTTTCATAATATTTTATTTTATAGATTGAGTTTTTCAGAAAAACTACTTATCAGTGCTTGCCGATGTCGGCGCTGTCAGTATCTTGTTCAAACCGAGCCATACCCCCTCTTCCATAATGTTCCAACGTCCGTCCGTCTTCCATTGCGAAGCATTGTGCAACCATGCTTTTGCACTCTTCTTATCCCCTGATTTGTATGCTGCCCATGCAGCCAGTCCCCAGGGAAAATGATCAACCTTTCCTTCCAGCCATTGCTTACCGTATTTTTGTTTCCACTTATTCCAATCGTGTTCGCGCGCTTTCCCCACCCGTACGTCATACATCATGGGATATAGTGGCGCTACACCATACGGGTAAAAAGCGTAAGGTGTCGCAGGCATGCTTGCCACGGTAGGTTCCAGCTTGATATCAGGGGTATAGCCATAGTTGCGCTGCAATGCAGCCGCCATGATTTCCGCAGAAGGCAACTTCGCCAATACATCAATATGCCGTCTGAATATGGCTTCATTGGCACGCAGACTTTGCAGAAAGGCCATCACTTCAACGTTGTCCGCAAAATAAGCCGGCGATTGTCCAAAGACGGCGCGATAAGTCTGTCTTTGCGGATCCCATAAGGTAGCCAGATTATCCAGTGCACGATCACAACTGGCATCGAGCTCACGATGCGTGGGCAAAACTTCGCTACCGAGCGCGCACCACAGTACCGCCAATGAGTCGTCTGCGTCACTTGGACCACAGGCTAGCCAGCGATTTCCGCCACTGCGGCAAATACGTGGAAATGGACCATTGGCTTGCTGAAACGGCAAAATCCAGGCACTAAATTTTTCAGCCTGGATGCTCACATCGACGCCCAGTCGATGGGCCACGATGAGCGCCTTGATTGCCGAATAGGGTTCGACATATTCACCTTTTGAAAATACGGTAAGCGCTCCATCTGACGTATTGAAATCAGCGAATAAAGTTTCATCAGCCGCAGCCGATGCAGTTGGTGCAATGCAGCTCAACAGAGCGAGCACCACAACGTAGCTTTGTAATTTAAATTCCAAATGAAATCTCCTCAAAGACAACATGGGCACTGTCTTGTGTAGTCACAACACCATGAATGATCACACCTTGCGCTACGATAAGTCTGCGACAGATAACGGTGGTGGGAACTAAAGCACTACCGATGACGGAGTTAGGACCGATGATGATGTCATCTTCGCTAATCAAGGGTCCAAGGATCGCGCAACCGGCGCCAATGACAATTCCTTTTCCTGCGATCATGCTGCCGGCGACACTGACGTTTTCTTGCAAACGCAAAAAGTCGTGCGCTTTGATGCTGCCAGAGATAACGCAATCCATCGCAATTTGCGCAGAACCTCTGACGATGACATCTGCATCGCACACCATCTCTTCCAAAATCGTCGTATCGCCGTCGAACAGAAACCGCTGTTTATTCAAAACTGGCAACGGTACCGCTACGGCGGAAACATAACGTGAATCTTTGTCTCCGAAATAAATGATTGGTGCTCCGGCGCGGACAAACTGACTATGGTCGGAGAATGTGATACTGCGTAGGGCCGTGATACGTCCGTGCACCACAAGATCACGACCGGCCAAAATCGTCTCAGCATCGATCCAGCGATGTATGAGCACGTTCTGCGCCAACCGCATATACCCCTTGGAACAACACGAGCGCAGATGAACACTGGGACCGACATGAATATCTCGCATCGCAAAAATATCTGCCATGGTCTCGCAACCGGACGCAATCTTGGCAATGTCTGCGAAAATGACGATATGCGCCAGCTTCCCTGCAGCTTGCAACTCCACTCCGGTGGCCAGCACATCGAGGCCGTCATTATCATGAAAAATGTTGACTTGCGTTCCGTTGTGAAACAAGGTCTTTCCTACGTGATGCATGTGCTCACTTGTCGGTTCTGGACCGAGCAGATGCGCAACCAGATTGCGCATGGAATCTGCGAAATGACGTAGTTCATATGTCGCGTTTTGATCAATAGGAAGTGGTGCGTCGTCGCTTGGCTGTAACCATTCATACAAAGTCGGCACGAATGGAAAAATAAGCAGCAACATCGTTGTGAGCAACAATGCCAATTGAGATAAATGATTCATGGCGTCACGTTCTCAAGCAACGGAGCCATCACAGTTTCGGCTGTCGTCTGTAGCGCAACGGTCTCCACATAAGCGGCACTGGTGGCAATGGTCATTCGGCGAAAACGTTCTGTCTTGTGCCAGACCAATTCTCTGTTACGGAAAAAATCGTATAGCTGATGGAAAGTTGCCTTGGAGATAGTCACCATACTGATAAGAAAGCCTAGCATGGAGAGCGGTAACAAACGAATACGATTACGATGCCCGTCCAGATAAGTAGCCGCTGCAATTTCAAAGAAGGCCGCGTTGTTCCCCAACGCACTATGAGCGATCAGCGCAAAAAACGCCAACCAACCAATGACCCAGTGTTGGGGAGATATAAAGAATAGAACGACTGCCAGCATCCAACCGACGATCAAAATTGGCGACATCAGAAACACGCCCAACAAGATGACGCCATCCAGACGCTCACGCAACAGC
>Ga0302155_10000221_pt1 | contig 47662 bp, 41 predicted proteins | sample I_Bog_N3_1_FD_193508 | JGI IMG/M metagenome (GOLD analysis project Ga0302155, IMG submission 193508) | Peat permafrost microbial communities from Stordalen Mire near Abisko, Sweden - I_Bog_N3_1 | ecosystem: Environmental > Terrestrial > Soil > Wetlands > Peat | place: Sweden: Abisko, Stordalen... | reverse complement strand
TAGATTGCGCCTGAGTGGGCGGCAGGGACGAGAGCACGGACAGAAGAACTAAAGCATATAAAGACGCGCATAGGCGTTTCATAAGTCGCCTCCAATTAAGTTTGTGTCTGGAGATCCCGATGAGGGCCTCTAAAGGTGGATGGTACGTTGCTGCCGCTGATCGATACAACGTCGTTCGACCATTATTCGGCAGGCGGAGGTTTCCAGTTTGGTACGGGCGACTAATCGGCGGCGCGGTCGGTTGCGGGCGATGGCGGCTTTTTTGTCGGGTCCGATCCGGCGGCCGCGACCGGAGGGATGGCGACGGGTGGCGGGGACGACGAACCGCGGTGGCCCGATCCGCGCTCATCCCATTTGCCGAAGATCATTTTGCCGGCGGTGGTTTGCAGGACGGAAGTCACCGAGACATCGATGGTCTTCCCGATCATCTTGCGGGCGTTATCGACGACCACCATGGTGCCGTCATCGAGATAGGCGACGCCCTGGTTGTACTCTTTTCCTTCTTTCAGGATGAAGACCCGCATGATCTCGCCGGGCAGAACGATGGGCTTGAGCGAGTTGGCCAGTTCGTTGATGTTGAGCACGGCCACGCCCTGCAACTGAGCGACCTTGTTGAGGTTGAAGTCGTTGGTGAGGATCTTGCCTTCGTAGAGCTTGGCCAGTTCGATGAGCTTGAGATCGACTTCGCGGACGGCGGGGAAATCGTCTTCGACGATCTGAATCTGGACGATGGCGGTTTTTTGCAGACGCTGGAGGATGTCGAGGCCGCGTCGTCCGCGATTGCGCTTGAGCGAGTCGGCGGAGTCGGCCACCAGTTGCAGTTCGCGGAGAACGAACTGCGGGATGACGATGAGGCCGTCGAGGAATCCAGTTTCGGCGATGTCGGCGATGCGGCCGTCGATAATGACGCTGGTATCGAGGATCTTGTAGCTTTTCTTGCCCGATCGTTCGCCGCCAAAGATTCCGCCGAGGGCGGCGAGATTGAGAAGGTCGCCTTTATTAGCGCCCACGGCCAATCCCACGTAGGCCATGATCAGCATGACCATGATCTGCAGGAAACTTCGGGTGGGGCTGGCCTGGATGCTGCTGCCGATGACGAGGGCGAAAAGATAAGCGCCAAAAATGCCCAGCACGCTGCCGATGGCGGCTCCGATGAGGCGCTTCAGGCTCATGGCGCGCAAACGCCACTCGAACACTACGATGGCGACGCCGAGCAACAGGCCGACGACGGCGGCATAGGTTTGCGGCAGGTTAAAGGGGCGAAGGAGAAAGCCGATGACACCGACGATGAGGACAAACAAAAAGCGTATAAGTAGGGCGTCCACGAGTAAGACCTCTTTTCGGGGAAGGCGCGCCGCTTTTGCGGTTTCCACCCCCTGCCGATCGCAGAGCGAATGATGATGAAAATCCCTTGCGCCAGCGTTCTATTCACGGGGCCTTATGAGATGGGAATGTGCTCCGTGCCCGGTTCTCGCCGGGTGCCTGTAAAAGTACAGGGAGCAGTATATACCCGGCGGATCGGAAGAGGAACCGGTCCGGCGTCGCTGTTACTACGGATTAGAGAGGGACTCCGGGGCGGATGCCGCACCTCTATAATTCTCCTAGGTCATTTTGCAGCGAGTTCGGGAGGGTCTTTGAAGGTTCTATTGCTGGAGAACATCAGCGGAGTGGCGGCTTCTCAGTTTGAGGAAGCGGGGTTCGAGGTCACGTCGCTGAAGGGTGCGCTGGAAGAGCGCGAGCTGATCGAGAAAGCGCGCGGTGCTTCGATCCTGGGAGTGCGTTCGAAGACGCGGATTACGGCGGCGGTGCTGGATGCGGCCCCGGAGCTGGTGTCGGTGGGGGCGTTTTGCATTGGGGTGGACAAGATCGACCGGGCGGCCGCGAGCGAGCGAGGCATTGCGGTGTTCAACGATCCGCACTCGAACAGCCGGTCGGTGGCGGAACTGGCGTTGGGGGAAATTATCCTGCTGCTGCGGCGGACGTTTGAGTCCAGTACGCAGCTGCACGGCGGAGTCTGGAATAAATCGGCGGCGGGCTCGCACGAGGTGCGCGGACAGACGCTGGGGATTGTGGGATACGGCAAGATTGGATCGCAGGTATCGGATCTGGCCGAGGCGATGGGCATGCGGGTGGTGTTCCACGATGTGGCGCATGTGCTGGCGCGGGGCAATGCCCGGCCGGTGAACTTCCGGGAGTTGCTGGAAATTTCGGACGTGATCACCTTGCATGTCGATGGGAAGACGCAGAATCAGGATTTATTCAGCGAAGATGAGTTCCGCGCCATGAAGGATGGCGCCTGCCTGATCAATCTAAGCCGCGGATTCGTGGTGGATCACGCAGCGCTGGCCCGGCACTTGAAAAGCGGCAAGCTGGCGGGAGCGGCGGTGGATGTGTTTCCGCAGGAACCGGAAAGCGGCGGCGCGTTTGTCAGTCCGCTGCGCGGGCTGGCCAATGTGATCTTGACTCCCCATATCGGCGGGAGCACGGAAGAGGCGCAGCAGAATATCGGGCAGTTTGTTTCGGCGCGAATGGTCGATTATTTCAAGAGCGGAAATTCGCAGCTGAGCGTGAACCTGCCGCAGTGCCATCTCGACTACGAGCCGGGATCGCACCGGCTGACGCACATGCACCACAATGTGCCGGGAATCCTGCGGGCGATCAACGACATTCTGGCCGATCAGGAAATCAATATTGAGCGGCAGGTGCTGGACACGCGCGGGCCTCTGGGATACGCGATTTACGACATCAATCGGGATTGCGACGAGGGGTTGCTGGCGAAACTGAGGGCGGTTCCGCACACGATCCGGGTGCGGGTGCCGGGAGACGCGCGAGGTTAGAGGTCAGATTGCAGAGGTTCGAGCGCAGAGGCCGCTAAAGCCTTGATTTATAAATACTTTACATACAAACCATTTATTTTCAAAGACCTGGCAAATCACCACCGCTAAGTCTTTGACTTTGAAAGACCGCAGCCAGGGGGGAGGAATCGTACCCTTCCCAACACCGGCGCGAATCGGAGTTTTTCCGTAAGCGTAGAAGCCGCTGGATGGAGCCGCAAGACTCACCGAGTTTGACCGCGGCCGGGATTGGACAGTATCCTTGTTTCAATTCGGTCACGCCTTCTGCTGCGGCTAGGTCGTCTGGTAGCGCAGCCTGAGCCCCAGGCGTTCCTAGACCGTTGTGTCGAACCCGTCCTTTGGAGGATCCCATGATAGCTGCGATATTGCGCGCTCGGGCGCTGGCGGTTTGCGCTTTGCTTGTTCTGGCCGGGATGACGTCCGGCCGGGCGCAGACTCCGGTTACGACGTGGCATTACGACAACTCGCGTTCGGGGGCAAATCCGAACGAAACGATTCTGACGCCGCAGAACGTAAATAAGACGCAGTTTGGAAAGCTCTTTACGCAGCCGGTGGATGGGCAGGTGATTGGGCAAGCGCTGTATCTGCCGCAAGTGACGATTCCGAAACTGGGTGTCCATAACGTTGTGTATGTGCCGACGATGAATGACAGTGTTTACGCGTTTGACGCGGACGGCGCCACGGGGAGCAACGCGAAACCGCTGTGGCACACCACCTTCCTGATCAATGGCGCGACGGCGGTTCCGATCAAGCTGCAGGGAGCGGGCGGGGTCACGGGATGGACGGAAGTGGGGATCGTTTCGACGCCGGTTATCGATCAGGTAGCGGGAACGCTTTATGTGGTGGCGAAGACGTATGAGAAATCGAAATTTGTCCATCGGCTGCATGCGTTGGATATCACGACAGGCATGGAGAAAACGGGCAGCCCCGTTGTGATCACGGCGAGCTACGAGTATGGAGGCAAGGGCTACGTTTTCGCGGACATGATGCAGGTCAACCGTCCAGCGCTGCTGCTGGAAAATGGCTATGTGTACGTCGCTTTTGGATCGAACGGGGTTCGGGGCGGATTGGAAAAGGGATGGGTGATGGCGTACGACGCGACGACGCTGCAACCGGCGGGAGCGTTTGACGACGAACCCGGTTCCTCGGCGGCGGCGGTATGGATGCGCGGCGGAGGGCTTTCGGCGGACAGCGCCGGCAACATCTATGGAGCGACGGCGGATGGACCCTTCGAGGCGGGAATCGAGTTCGGACAGTCGGTATTCAAGCTGTCGCAGTCGGGCAACGCGCTGCAACTGGCGGACTGGTTTACGCCGTTCAACGAGAAGTATCTGGACGACCACGATCTGGATCTGAGCGAACCGTTACTGGTGCTGCCGGTACAGACGGGGAAGTATCCGAATTTATTGGCGGCGGTGGGCAAGGAAGGGACGATCTACATTCTGGACCAGGACAACCTAGGACATTTCTGCGCCACGTGCACCAAGACGGACACGCAGATCGTGCAAGAATTGACGGCATTCGCGCCCGAAGGGGGAGCGCTGGTTTACTGGAACAACGCAATCTATACTTCGGCCACAGGAGCGCCGATTGCGGCGCTGGCGTTCGCGGATGGAGCGCTGGCGACCAAGCCGTTCGCACAATCGCAGAAGGTGGACTCGGGACATTCGCCGGTGATCTCCGCGAATGGAACAACCGCGGGTGTTTTGTGGCAGCTCACCGGGGGAGCTCTGAGCGCTTTTAACGCGAACACACTGGTGAAACTCTATGGGAGCGGCGAGGCTGCCGATCATCGGGATGACCTTTCGGCGATTCCGCACTTTGCGAATCTGGTGGTGGCGAATGGCAAAGTGTATGTGGGGACGTTGAACAGCGTGGTGGCGTATGGACTGCTTTAACTGGCCGGAGGACGAACGGGAACGAGTAGGCTTCCGGTGAGTCGGTTAGCTGGTGGCCGAGGCGGCGGCGGTTTTGGCTGGGGTACTTGAGCTGGGGGCGGATATTTCTCCGATTTGCGGGCCCAGGGTTGTAACCGGGGAGGATGGGATCCCGTTAATGAAGATGGCGGGGGCGACGGTTCCACCGCGGACGGTCTTGCCCTCGGGCAAAAGACCCACGGCGCGGTTTCTTCCCGAACCCTTGGCCTGGTAGAGCGCATAGTCGGCTAACGTGACAACCTGATCGTAGGGGACGAGCTTGGGGTCGGTTTCCATCCAGGGGAAAACGGCCCAGCCGATGGAACAGGTTATGCGCATCTCCTCCCCGCTGCCTTCCACGCGGTGGGGTCTGGTTCCGACCACATCGAGCACGCGCTTGGCGACGATGTGGGCTTCTTCGCGGTTGGTGCAGCGCGAGAGCAGGAGGAATTCCTCGCCGCCCCATCGGACCACGGCATCGGAGAGACGGGCCGCGGAGTTGATTCGGCGCGCCACCTCCACTAGGACCTGATCGCCGATCTTGTGTCCGAACTGGTCATTGACCCGCTTGAAGTGGTCGATATCGATCAAATAGAAAACCAGATCGCGATTGTGAAGGTCGGGGGCTGCGTTGGCCGCAAACGAGCGCAGGACCTGCTGCACCTCGGCCTGGATGGAATTGGCGAAGAAGCGGCGGTTGCGCACGCCGGTAAGCAGATCGGTCAGCGACGCGTCCAGCAATTCATCGTTGGCATGGGCCAGTTCTCTTTCGAGGCGCGCCTGTTTGACAATCCCCACAAAACCGAAGACCACAATCGCGCCTAGTGACAGCAAAACGCGAAATTTCCAGACCGAGGCTGGCAGACTGTGGTCGAGGAACGACCAGGCGGCCAGCACGGGCAGGAACAGGGTGGTGGGCGCGGCGAGACGCGACGCCCACCGCCAGTATCGTTCGCTGACGGGGTCGCCGTGCTCAGAGACGGGCTCCAGACCATCCACCATCAGAGCAGCGTAGGTCATGCCGGCGAGACCGGCGACGGCCAAGGAGTTACACCAACTGCCGCTGAAATAAAGGTCAACCCCCGAGAGCGTATCTACGAAGTATTCCATAACGGTATCGACGGCGACGATGACCGTAAGGAGAACATAAAAATGGCGCCACCGGCCGGAACTGCGGAGCCAACCATGGAGAACGATGGAAAGCAAAATCATGTCCTGCGCCAGCGCAAGATACTTATAGGCCGGACCATAGGACTGGAGCTCGGGGGCGAGGTACTGCCATGGGATGACGAGGAACAGGTACAGGTACAGGCCCCATAACAAAAGCAAGAGCAGGTCGAGGGTTCCGAGGCGCTGATGTTGGGTGGTGAGCTCGGCGTGAGGGCGCAGGGCAAAGGCGAGAATCAGGGCGGTCCAGGCGAGATAAATCCCGGCGTCGCCGAGACTCATGGCAGGCGCCTGCTTGACCACCAACTGCCAATGGATCCAGACAATCTGACTGCAGGCTTCGATGGCATAGCCGACGCCCATCAGGGCCCATACCAGACGTTGCTGGCGACTGCTGCTGAAGGCGTTCCTGGCAAAGGCCAGAGAGGCGGAAACCATCAGGGCGAATTCAATCCAACCGGTGATGGCGGTGAGGCGATAGGACTTCGCGAAGAGCACGGACGCGACCGCCTGTGCGATCACCAGGCAGACAACGGCACATGCCCAAATCTTCGAGTTCTTTCGAAGACGCACTATCCCCTCATCCCTTCAGGAATTACACCGTGTTATGCGGAAGAGCCCAAGTGACGGAAGTAATGGCTGTAAAACGGTGGCATAGGAATTTGGGATTAGGAATTCGAGGCGGCTCGTTTCAGTCGGTCCTGGATGGCGTCCCAATCGGGTGAGCTGGGAGGGACGTCGACGGCAATCCAGTCGTAGTTTCCGGCATCGGCCCGGTGGAGAACTTCGTAGAGCGCGGCGGCGTAATCGGGTGCCGATTGGGGCATCTGGTGGATGGCTACGTTGCCGCCGGTGCGACTGGGCGCGTGCTCGTGCTGCAGATAGATGCCCTGTCCATGTTCGGGAATGTTTCCGTTTGTGGCCAAGAACAGGGGAGTGCGTGGGCTGTAATGGCGCGCGTGCATTCCGGGGGCGGGATGGGCTCCGGTTGGAGGGTCTTGGGCGAGGGCGACCGGACCGATGATTGATTCCAGCGCCGTGCGTGGAATGATGCCGGGGCGAAGAAGGGTGGGCTGAGCTTCGGCGAGCGAGAGGACGGTGGATTCGATGCCGATCTGGCAGGGTCCGCCATCGAGAATGAGATCGACGTCGCTGCCGAGGCTGCGGCGGACATGATCGGCGGTGGTGGGAGAAAGTTCGGTGAAGCGGTTGGCGCTGGGGGCGGCAACGGGAAGGCCAGCGGCGCGGATGAGGGCTTGGGCGATGGGATGAGCGGGCATACGCACGGCGACGGTGGACAGGCCGGCGGTGACTATGTCGGGGACATTTCCCAACAGACGCGGCGACTCGCTTTGCTCAGCCGGCCGGCCGAATGCGTCTGCCCCTACGCGAGACTTGGTTAGCACCAGGGTCAGCGGTCCGGGCCAGAATTTCGTCGCCAGGAGATCCGCGTTTCGCGGCCAGTTCGTTGCTAACGACTGCGCCATTTCTATCGAGGCGACGTGGACGATGAGCGGACTGGTGGGGGGTCTGCGTTTGACGGCGTAGATTCGGGCTACGGCTTCGGCGTCGAGGGCGTTGGCGCCCAATCCGTAGACGGTTTCGGTGGGGAAGGCGACGAGGCGTCCAGCGCGCAGGAGGCGGGCGGCGCGGTCGATTTCGCCGAAAGCGTCGGCTGGAGGCATAAGCGATTGTAGATTGACGCAGGGTCATTTGCAGACGCTAACGCGAGCCTTGACCACAGGGGTGCACAGAGTCGCGCGGGGGAACATCCGGACGGGCAGAATCGGGGCGAATAAAGCCTCACCGCAGATTCCACCGGTCCTTCGCTTCGCTCAGGATGACAACTTAGATTTAGGCCTTCCGCTTACTGGCAAGAATTACTTTTTCTTGTCGTCCTTCTTCTCCTGCTCTTCTACCACGAGGTTGTTAGTCACGGAGAATACTCCGGGAACGCGGTTGGCCTGCATGCCTGCGACCTGTTTATCCATGGCGCGGGCGACCACGCCTTCGAGGGTGATGTGTCCATTGTTGACGATGATGTGAATAGGAGGGACGGCCCGCATCTGGTATTGGCTCAGGACCGAGTTGCGAAAGATGGCGCGGTAGGCATCGCGGCGGATGTGGTCGTCGTTGATGGAGGTGGGCAGGACCTCGATGTTGTTGACGACTTTCTCGACACCTTCAATGTGCTTGACCACGTTTTCGGCGTCGGACTTGAGCGTGGGGCGCGCGACCTGGCCGAACAAGGTCACGGTGCCATCGGGGTCGACCTTGTAGGAGAGGTTGTCGAATACGCCGTAGTACGGAAGCATCACGAGTTCATGACGGACTTCCTTGACGACGCGTTCATAGCTCTTTTGAGGCAGTAGGCCAGCGGATTGGTTGTCCTGAGTAGCGGGACTGGCCGACGCCGTGATCGAGAGCATCATTGAGAGAGCGAAAACTGCCAGCATTGATTTCTTCATCGACTCGACCTCACACTCTTTCAGACGCTGCCAAGCGCCACGAAGTTGCTTTTTTTGTGGCGGGGACGAGGGCGCGACCGCGCCGCTTTATCCGGCATACCATTTCGTATTCGGCATCACGCTTGCCCGATACTTAGCGGATCAGGCTTAAAACGCCTGGGTTATGCGATCGTCTTGGGCTCGAGCACCGCCTAGGTGGTTTTCGGTTTGCGGCGGCGCTCACGGAAGCCTTCGATCAACAGGTAGAGGACGGGGATGAAGAACAGGTTAAGGATGGTGCTCATGATCATGCCTCCGAAAACGGTGGTACCTACGGAGTGGCGGCCATTTTCTCCGGCGCCGCTGGCGAAGACCAGGGGGACTACGCCGAGGATGAAGGCGAGCGAAGTCATGAGGATGGGGCGCAGACGGATGCGGGCGGCTTCGACGGCGGCGTCGAGGATGGTCATGCCGCGCTCGCGCAACTGTTCGGCGAATTCCACGATCAAGATAGCGTTCTTTGACGCTAAGCCTACAAGCATGACTAATCCCACCTGGCAGTAGACGTCGTTCTGCTGGCTGCGAATCCATTGGGCGGAGAGCGCTCCGAGCAAAGCCATGGGGACGGCGAGGAGAATGATGAAGGGGAGCACGAAGCTTTCGTATTGCGCCGAGAGCGTCAGATAGACGACCAGCGTTCCCAAGCCGAAGAGGATGAGCGTGGTCGATCCCGAGGCTAATTCTTCCAGCGAAATTCCGGACCATTCGAAGGTGTAGCCCTGTGGCAGGGTTTTTGCCGAGAGCTGCTGCATGGCGTTGATGGCCTGTCCCGAGCTGAAGCCGGCGGCGGCGGAGCCGCTGATTTCCGACGAACGGAAAAGATTGTAGTGGTTGATGACCTGGGGCGCGGCGGTCTCGGTGACGGCAACCAAATTGGCGAGCGGGATCATCGCGCCGGAATCGGAACGAACGTAGTACTGGCCAATATCCTGCGGGTGCGAGCGGAATTGCTTGTCGGCCTGGACATAAACACGATACGAACGGTTGTTGAAATCGAAATCGTTGATGTACGCCGATCCCATGTAGACGCTGAGGGTGTCGGTGACCTGGCTGAGCGGGACGTGAAGGCTCTTGGTTTTTTCGCGATCGATGGTGACGACGTACTGCGGATCGTTCGCGGTATAGGTGCTGAAGAGTCCGGTGAGATCTTTTTCCTTGCGCTCGCCGGCGGCGCGAATCAGTTCGTGGGTGGTTTTGTCGAGGTCCTGGAGGGTGTGATTGCCCTGATCGAGGAGTTCGTATTGGAACCCTCCGAACTGGCCCAGACCCTGGACGGCGGGGGGTTCGAAGGGGATGGCAATGGCGCCGGAGATTCCGAACAGCGGGCCGCGCAAGCGATTAAGGATGGCGGCGGCGGTGTGTTCTTCGCCTTTGCGCTTGCTGTAGGGCTGGAGCGGCAAGAACACAAGACCGGCGTTTTCGGTTGCGCCTCCGAAGCCGAAACCGGCGATGGCGAAGGTGCCGCGGATTTCGGGAATGTTCTTGGTGATGGCGGAGACTTGCTGGCCAATTTTGCGGGTGTAGTCGAGCGAGGCTCCGGTGGGAGCCTGGATGGCGACAATGAGGTATCCCTGATCTTCGTTGGGGACGAAGCCTTGCGGCACTTTGGTGAAGACGAAATAGGCGAGACCGAGACCGGTGGCGAACAGGATCAGAGCGACGATCTCGAAACGCAGGAAGAAGCGGAGGGCGCGCACATATCCGTCATTGACGGCGCTGAGCACGCGGTCGACGATCTTGAAGAACCAATTTTTTTCGCCGTGCTGGCGGCCGAGCAGAAGGGCGGAGAGCGCGGGCGTCAGAGTCAACGCGTTGAAAGCGGAAATGGCGATCGAGAAAGCGATGGTCAAGGCGAACTGGCGGAAGAGAATGCCGGTGGTTCCGGGAAAAAAGGCGACCGGCACGAAGACGGCGACGAGCACCAGCGACGTGGCGATGACCGCGCCGGTGACTTCCTTCATGGCGTCGGAGGCGGCTTTGATGGGGCTGTGCTCGCCTTCCTGCAAATGGCGCTCGATGTTTTCGATGACGACGATGGCGTCGTCGACGACCAGGCCGGTGGCCAGGGTGATGCCGAACAGCGTGAGCGTGTTGATGGAGAAGCCCAGCAGCTTAACGAAGGCGAACGTTCCGATGAGCGAGACCGGGATGGTGACGGCGGGAATGATGGTGGAACGCCAGTCCTCGAGGAAAACGAAGATGACAAGGATGACGAGAAAGATGGCGGTGCCCAGGGTCGAGACCACGTCGCGGATGGATTCTCCGACGGCGTCGGTGGTGTCGAAGGCGATCTCATATTTCATGCCGGGCGGAAAGCGCTTGGCCAGGCGGTCGAGTTCGGCGACGCACTTTTGGTGAACGTCGAGCGCGTTGGCGGTGGAAAGCTGAGTGACCGCGATACCGACCGCTTCGCGCCCGTTGTAATCGAGGTCGTTGGTATAGTCTTCGGCGCCGAGTTCGGAGTGGCCGACATCTTTCAGGCGAACCAGCGTGCCATCGGCATTGCTTTTGAGGATGATGTCATCGAACTGAGCGGGTTCGGAAAGGCGGCCGACGGCGCGAACGCTGATCTGGAAATTCTGGCCGGGCATGGCGGGCTGGGCTCCGACTTGTCCGGCGGCGACTTCGACGTTCTGCTCGCCGAGAGCAGCTACCACATCGTCGGCGGTGAGGGAGCGGCCGGCCATGCGGACGGGATCGAGCCAGAGGCGCATGGAATATTTTCGTTCGCCGAAGATGAGGACGTCGGCCACGCCGGGAACGCGCTTCAGGGTGTCGCGAACATAAACGTCAAGATAGTTGCTGATGAAGAGGGTGGAGTAGCGCTGGTCGGGCGAAAAGACCGCGCCGCCGAAGACGAAATTTTGCGAGGTCTTGGCGACGGTGATTCCGACTTGCTTGACGGCGGCGGGGAGCCTTCCGGAAGCAGTGTTGACGCGGTTCTCGATGTCAACCGTAGCGAGGTCGGGATCGCGGCTGAGGTCGAAAGTGGCGGTGACGGTGCTGACGCCATCGTTGGTGCTGGAGGAGGTGATGTACTTCATGCCCTCAGCGCCGTTGATTTGCTGCTCGAGGGGGGTGGTAACAGCGGATTCGACGGTCTGGGCGCTGGCTCCGGTATAGACGGCCGTGACGCCGACTTGCGGCGGCGCGAGATCGGGAAATTGCGCGATGGGAAGCGTGGGGATGCAGACGGCGCCTGCGAGAATGATCAGCAGGGCGCAGACGGTAGAGAATACGGGGCGATGAATAAAAAAGTCGACCATTCGAAAACAGTTCTCAGTTCCCGGTTGTCAGTTCTCAGTTCTCGTTCTTAGCGGCTACTGATTGTCATTTGTCTGAGCTGGTTTCGAGAACTTTTCTTTGAAGTATTCAGCTGCTGCTTTCCTGCGGAACCACAGGTACGCCGTCGATCAGATATTGGGTGCCGGAAACCACTACTTTGTCTCCGGGCTTTACGCCATCGAGGACTACATAGTCGTTGCCCACGATCTGGCCGATCTGGAGCGGCTTCTGGTGGACCACGTATCCACCTTTCTGGTCGGGCTCGGCGACAAATGCGAAGTAGAGGCCTCCGATTCGGGATACGGCTACGACTGGGACCATGGGCTTTTCCTGGCTGCCCCAGACCACGCGCGCGCGAATGAACTGAGCGGTGCGGAGACTGTCTTTGGAGTTGGCGATCGTGGCTTTCACGAGGACGGTTTGCGTCGAGTTATCCACCTGCGGCGAGATAAAGGTGACGCGGCTGGTGGCAAGAGGGCTCCCGGCGGCGTCGACGATCTCCACGGGCAGGTTTATTTTGAGCTCAGCAGACTTTTCGATGGGGATGTAGATGTAGGCTTCGAGGCTGCCGGGCCGGTCGACGGTCGCGAGCTGGGTGGTGGTCACCACGCGATCGCCGACGCGGACGGGAATGTCTCCTACGATGCCGGCGCGGGGCGCGACCACTTTGTAGTAATGCAACTGGACCTGCTGCTCGTTGACCTGAGCGCCCAGCGATTGCAGTTGGGCTTGGGCGGCATCGAGGGTGGCACGGGCCTGGTCGAGATCCTGCTTGCTGACTACGCCGGCGGCAGAGAGTCCGCTGACGCGCTCGTAATTCTGCTGCGCCCACTTGACCTGGGCAAGTTGGGCGGCGGTGGCGCTTTCCTGGCTTTGGACGGTGGCCTGCTGCTTGGCGGGATCGATCTGCATCAGGGGCGCGCCGTCGGAAACCTGTTCGCCGGAGTGGACGAAGATTTGTGTAATGACGCCTTCGACCTGCGGCATGACCACGGCGGAGTCGCGGGACTTCAGGGTAGCGACGTAGTCGGTGGTGTCGTCGACCCTTTGAGTCTTCGCGGTTTGCACTTTGACGGGCATGGCTTGGGCCTGTGGCGGGGCGGCTTTGGCCTCATCGCCCTTGCCGCAGGCGGTCGAGAACAGAAGCGCGGCTACCAGCGTGGCGGGCGGAATCAGGAGCGACGTTCTTGCGACGATTCGAGGCATAGTCATTTAAAGGCGCCGGCGTTCGCTGGCATTTGGTCCAGGCAAATATTGGATCATCCCTATAGATTCATGGCAAGGGCGGGAGGCTCCGAACAATTTTCACTTCTGCTAGATTGTTGGACATGAAACCGAGCCGGAGCTTTGCCAGCGACAACAATGCGGTGGTGCATCTCGAGGTGATGGAGGCGCTGCGGCGAGCCAACGACGGGCATTGCGTGGGGTATGGAGACGATCCGCACACGGAAGCGGCGGTGGGAAAATTTCGCGAGGAGTTCGGGGCCGATGTGGCGGTGTTCTTTGTTTTCAACGGGACGGCGGCGAATGTACTGAGTTTGCAGGCGCTGACGCGTCCGTTTCACGCTGTGCTGTGCCCGGAGTTTTCGCATATCTACGTTGACGAATGCGGCGCGCCGGAAAAATTTACGGGATGCAAACTGGTGCCACTGCCGGCACCGGGCGGGAAATTGACTCTGGACACGGTGGCGCATGCGTATCACGGAATTGGCGATCAGCATCACGTGCAGCCGCGGGTGATTTCCATTACGCAATCGACCGAGATGGGGTCGGTGTACAGGCCAGCGGAGGTCGAAGCCCTGGCGCGGTTTGCGCATGAGCGGAAGATGTTCCTGCACATGGACGGGGCGCGGATTTCGAATGCGGCCGCTGCGCAGAAACTGACTCTGCGGCAGGCGACGCGGGATCTGGGAGTGGATGTGCTTTCGTTTGGCGGAACGAAGAACGGGCTGATGGGCGTGGAGGCGGTGGTGTTCTTTCGTCCGGAGCTGACCGAGAATTTCATGTTTGTGCGCAAGCAGGGGATGCAACTGGCGTCGAAGATGCGGTACATGTCGGCGCAGATGGAGGCGCTGCTGACGAACGATCTCTGGCGGCGGAATGCGGAGCACGCGAATGGGATGGCGCGACTGCTGGAGCAGGAGATCAAGAAGATTCCGCGGGCGAGGATTGTGTATCCGGTGGAGGCGAATGGTGTGTTTGCGCAGATTCCACGGGAAGCGATCCGGAAGATCCAAGAGCGGTATTTCTTTTATGTGTGGAGCGAGGAGGAGTCGGTGGTGCGGTGGATGTGCTCGTTCGACACGACCGAGGATGACGTCCGGACGTTTGCGGAGTTTGTGGCGGGAGTGCTGCGGGGGGTGCCGGGTTAGGGCTGAGAGATCCGATTTTCCGCTTTGGTTCTGCTTGCGCGGAAAATGGCGGAAAATCGGCGTCCGCTATTTTTGTTTTTTGGCTGCCCGAACTTTGGCCCAGCGCGCTTTCTGGGCGGCGGCGATGCGCTTGCGTCCGGCGGCGGAAATTGTCGATTTCTTGCGAGCCTTGACTGGCTTTGCCTTGCCGCCCTGGGCGAAGACTTTTCCGAAGGTGGTTAGAGCAGCGGTGATGCGATGGAGTTCGTTCTCCAAGCGCGAACGCTCCTGGTGCAGCTGGTGGACCACGGTTTCAACAAGTGTTTTAGCCATTGTGGGATTTTATCACCTAGAGGCTGGATCGCGCGGCAGAGGCGGCGAACGAGCTGCTTGTGATCCTGCGAGCGCGACGGTATAGTGGAGGGTCATCGGGGTAAATCTGGGGAGGAAAATCATGGAAACAAAGGAATTCTTGTCTCTGCTGGACCAACGCATTCATTCATACGACTTGCTCTGTCATCCATTTTATAAAGCCTGGTCGGCGGGCGAGCTGACGCGCGACGATCTTCGCGCCTACGCCGAGGGTTACTATCCGCACGTGGAGGCGTTTCCCGGCTATCTGGCGCAGTTAGGCGTCCGACTGGAGGAGGGCGAGTTGCGGCGCGCGGTTCTCGCCAATATGAACGATGAAAAGGGCGGAGAAGATTCGTTCGGGGAGCCGGAGCGATCGCACTCTGAACTGTGGCTCGATTTTGTGGAAGGCATGGGTGGAAACCGCGCTCCGAAACGGCGGCCGGTTGGAGAAGTGCGCAAACTGATTTCGTGTTTCCAGCGTGTGGCGGGGGAAGGTACTCCGGAAGAGGCGCTGGCGGCTTTTTATGCGTACGAATCGCAAGTGCCGCGCGTGGCGCAAGAAAAGGATCGCGGACTGCGCGAGATTTATGGGGCCAATGAGAAGACGCGCGGCTATTTCACTTTGCATGCCACGGCCGACGTGTACCACTCGCAGGTGTGGCGCAAACAGCTGGAGAAGCGGGTGAAAGCCAATCCGGAGACTGCGGAAAGGGCGCTGGTGGCGGCGGAGACGGCGGCAAAGGCTTTGTGGAACGTGCTGGATGGGTTTGAGGCGCGGCGCATGGCTGGGGTGGCGGCGTAGGTTTCTCAGTTGGAATTGGGAAGTCTTGTTCACCGCCGAGACGCAGAGAGCGCCGAGAAGTTTTTGGTCCGATGAGAAAGCCCAGATCGGTTTTCTCGGCGTCTCGGCGGTGAAAATCAGTAAAAATTAAAACGCTCATTCCCGTCGCTCCGTGTCGATTATTTCCAAATCTCTTTCATGAAATGGCTCGGACTATCCCCATCGGCGCTCGCGGAGAAGCGGCTGAGACCGTCGAACTCAAACACACGCTCTCGGCGCATCATTCTGAATTGCCCCCCGTGTATTCGACTCCCGATATGATTCGATTGATGGAGACCGCGTGTTTTCACGCTTTGCAGCCGTTTTGCGAGGAGGGGGAAATCACGGTGGGAACCTCGATTCACGTGGAACATCGCGCGGCCAGCGGGATCGGAATGCAGATTCGGGCGGAAGCGGAACTGGCGTCGTTTGACGGGCGGTTTTATACCATGCGCGTCCGCGCCCACGACGGAACGCAGGAAATCGGGCGGGGCACGGTGGGGCGTGCGGTGGTGCATGTGCCGAGCTTCATTGAGCGCATGCGCGAGAAGGCTCGCGGCGGGTGACATTTTGCTGGAAGAAAGTAAGATATGGAAGTCCAGACCAGTAAAGCGATTCAGTTCCGGCAGCTCCATCGCGGCCCGGGCGTGCTCATTCTGCCGAATGTTTGGGATGTGGCCAGCGCGCGGATTTTCGAGGATGCCGGTTTTCCCGCCATCGCAACCACCTCGGCGGGGATTGCTTTTTCGCTGGGGTATCCGGACGGGCAACGCATTCCGCGCGAAGAGATGATTGCTCGCATTGGCCGCATCGCTCGCGCGGTGCGAGTGCCGGTGACGGCCGACGTTGAAGCGGGATATGATTCGAGTCCTGAGGATGCCGCCAGGACTACACGCGAATTGATTCAGTTGGGAGTCGTCGGGATGAATCTGGAAGACACCAGCGGGCGTCCCGATCAGCCTTTGAGTTCGCTGGAGCTCGCGGTCGAAAAAATCAAGGCGGCGCGCGCGGCGGCGGTGGAACTGCGGGCGCAAATCATGATCAATGCCAGTACGGATGTGTATTTGCTGGCGGGTGGGAATTCGGATGCGGATTACTCGGAGGCGGCGCGGCGGCTGGTGGCGTTTCGCGATGCGGGCGCGGATTGCGTGTTTGCGCCGGGACTCACGGATGCGGCGACGATCGGACGGCTGGTGAAAGAGGTTGTGTGCCCGCTGAATATTCTGGCGGGAGTGGGAACGCCGTCGATTCCGGAACTGGCGGCGCTGGGAGTGGCGCGGGTGAGCGTAGGATCGGGGCCGATGCGTGCCACGCTGGGATTGCTGCGGCGCGTCGCGGAGGAGCTTAAGACCTCCGGGACTTATGGCGCGATGGCGGGAGCTGTGCATTATGCGGAAGTGAATAAGATGTTGGCAAGGGAGTAAACCGTGCATCCTCCAGAGTTTTCTTGATTCGTCAGCAGCTATGAATCGTCCGCCGATCTGGTTTGAACGGAAGTTTGAGTCCGCGTTTCCGGTGGAGCAGCATCCCAACCTGTGCGTGCGTTTGCGAGGCACGCCGGCCCGGTTGGAGGAAATCGTTCGCGGCGCGGCTCGCGACGTGTTGTTGAAAAGACCGGGTGACAAGTGGTCGGCGCAGGAACATGCGGGACACCTGCTCGACCTTGAGCCTCTGTGGATGGCGAGGTTGGCCGACTATTTAACGGAAGCGGCAACTCTTACCGCGGCTGACCTCAGCAACCAGAAGACGCACCTGGCGCGGCACAATGAGCGTCCGATTGGCGAGATATTGAACCAGTTCCGGAGTGCCCGTTTCGAACTGGTGAAGCGAGTCGAAACGGTCGACCGCGCAACCTTCTCCCGCACCTTGCTACATCCGCGGATGAAGACACCCATGCGGCTGGTAGACCATTTGTATTTCGTGGCGGAGCACGACGACCATCATCTGGCGCACATCTGGGAGCTGATCGGATTGAGTTAGAGACTTGCAGAGGTCCTTCGACTTCGCTCAGGATGACAACTTGGATTTGTGCCACGAACCGTTGGGGACAGCGGTTAGCGGGAACGCATTGATCAAAAAATGACGCGGATCAAGGGTTTTGCGGGCGGCAAGACGTCGCCGATTTCGACGGCGGGGACTCCGGCATTCTGAAGCGCGGCTGTGAGTGCAATCGCACCTTCGGCGGAGACGGCGATCAGAAGGCCTCCAGCGGTCTGCGGGTCGAAGAGGAGGGTGCGGATTTCTTCGGGAACGGAGGGGTCGTAGGCGACCAGGCATTCGGCGAAGTCGCGATTGGCTTTGAGGCCTCCGGGAGTGTGGCCGTCGCGGATGCAATCGAGCGCGCCTTCGAGCACAGGGATGGTGGCGGAGTGGAAGACAAGGCTGACGTTCGAGGCGAGGGCCATTTCGCGGGCGTGGCCGACCAGGCCGAAGCCGGTGACGTCGGTGAGGGCGTGGACGGGGAAGGCGTCGTTGGTCGTTGGTCGGTTGTCGTTGGGGTGCCCCATATCTCGCGGTTTTCGAGACGTGGGGTCTTGGTCCGTCATCGCGCACCAGGCGATGATGACCTCGGCCGATGCCTTATTCAAAGTCGTCATCGATTTTACGGCGGCTTCGACCCACTCCTGTTTCGCTACCCCCTTTTTTATTGCTGTCGAAATTACGCCTGTGCCCAGCGATTTGGTGAAGAGCAGCTTGTCGCCGGGTTGCGCGCCTTGATTGGCGAGGACGCGCTGGGGATGGATCAGTCCTGTGACGGAGTATCCGAATTTCGTTTCTTCATCGCGGACGCTGTGGCCGCCGACTACGGTGCATCCGGCTTCGATCATTTTTGACAGTCCGCCGGCCAGAATGCGCTCAAGGATATTGAGATCGGCCTTATCGGGGAAGCAGACCAGCGCCAGCGCGGTCAGCGGCTTTCCTCCCATGGCGTAGACGTCGCTGAGGGCGTTGGTGGCGGCGATCTGGCCGAAAGTATAGGGGTCGTCCACGACGGGGGTGAAAAAATCGACGGTTTGGACGAGCGCCGTCTCGGGCGTGAGTCGATACACGCCAGCGTCGTCGGCGTGATCGAAGCCGACTAGCACATTCGGATCCTGTTGCCGGGCTAATTTCCCAAGCACTGTGTCCAGCGCCGCCGGACTCAGCTTCGACGCTCAACCCGCGGCTTTAACGGACTCGGTAAGACGAAATGGTTTTGTTTCGGGCACGAGGACATTGTAAATGGAGGTCAGAGGTAAGAGGTCAGATTGCAAAAGTAAGAACCCCAAGGGGGTTGGCTTTTCACCTCTGCAATCTGACCTCTCACTTCGAACCTTACTTCGTGCTCACTTGCGTGATCTGCAGGTCGGGGTAGGCGTGGTTCCACTGCGCCGAGATGTTCTCGAAGGTCAGGCGGAAGGGTTTGCTCTGGCCGGGGGCGAGCGGCGACAGGTTGAGGTCCACGGCTTCGTCATACGGGCCGCCGGTGCGCAGGACGCGCATGGGCAGTTCTTCGCGTTGGGCGGTTTGTCCCATTTCGTCTTTGAAGGTGATCTGCACGACGGCATGGGTGACGGTCTTATCGCCGGTGTTGGAGATGGTTCCGTCGAGATAGCTGACCGTAGCGCCCACAAAATTCTGGGCGGCGCTGGTTTTCAGGCCGGTGAATTTCAGGTTCGCGGCATAGGCTGGGGGCGCGGCGGGCTTCGGCTGATTGGCGCGGAGGATTAACGCTAGAACTCCTACCACAATGGCTACGATGACGATCCCGATCAGGATGGGGCGCAGGCTGGATGCTTGCGGCTCGGGCGTCGAGTTTGCGCTGGGCTGGATTAGGCTATCCATTTTTGAGCGTCCATGGCGGGATTGTACTACTGAGGAATAGGTCTCAGGTGTTAGGTCGCAGGAAAACCAAATCGAGTTTTTCGGCCAGTTCTAGTGGGCGTCAACGGTGGATGGGGACGTGGGCTTCTGCGATGACTTCGCGTCGGTTACGCGGTAGTTGCTGTAGTCGATGGTAAGGGTGGCGCGACCGCCGAGACGAATATCGCTGATCGACTGGTTGCGGAGGGGAAGCCAGAAATTTTGCAACTTTAAGTATTCCTGATGGACTTCGTTCTTCTTGGTCCAGAAGGAAGGGTTTTGGGCGGGCTCGGCGTCGATTTTAGTGACGGCGAAATCGGCGGCGTCGACCCAGACTTTACCGCGATAGACGTACTTGCTTCTGATTTTTGGTGAGACGGCGAGTATATATTGGCCGGCCTTGCTGCCGTCCTTGGCTGGCGAGTCGACACCGGGGGGTTCGAAGCCGACTAGCGCGAAGTCGTAGTTATCGCGGTTGAGCAAGGTGCGGGCGCGCATTTCGGGTTCGGCCGCTTCTTTCTCGCTTTCCAGCAGGCGTTTGAAGACGCGGTCGATCACCAGCTTCGATCCATTCTGCGAGACGACTTTAAAGTTCTTGGCGGATGGGCTGTCATAAGTGGCTTCCACGGTCATCTCGGCGTCGCGATCGCCGGGGAATCCGCGATAAGCCAGGTGATAGACGCGGGTGGATTCAGAGTGGAGCAGAGCTTGCGCCCGCTCTTCGTTCCTGCGGATTAGATTGTCGACGACCTGGTCGACCGATAACGGCGCGGTGGTGATGGAGGGCGAGAGGGAATCGACGGCAGCGGCGAGAGCCGGGGTTGATTGCGCAAAAATCAGGAGCAGGAAGAATGCAGCCGCGGTATGCAGCCGATTTTTTATTGAAGGTAAGGCGGGCATTCATCGTCCATCGCAGTTTTAAGATTACCATCTTCCCGGAACGCGCGAATCTGGGGCGGCGCAAGTGCGCTCCATCGACAATTCGCGCTGCATCGACACTATTTTACTTTTCCGGAGAGGTACATCTCGGCGACGCTGTCGGCGAACTTGGATGGTTCGGCGGACTCTAGATTGGTCAGAACTACCACGGTGAGCTTGTCGTCCGGGTAGCGCGAGATCACCGTTTCGAAGCCCTGCCATGCGCCTTCGTGTTCGACTACGTGGTGTCCTTTTTTGTTCTCGATGAACCAGCCGAAGCCGTAGTGCCCGGAATTGGGCGTGCCGTTCTTGAGTTTGGCCACGGTCCACATCTGATCAAGGGTAGATTTCTTGAGAAGCTTGTCGGTGTAGAGCGCGGCGTCCCACTTGGCGAGATCGAGGATCGTGAAGTAGAGACTGCCATCGGCGGTGGTGTTCACGGTGGGCGAGACCCACTCCTGGTTTTTCAGTTCGCCTTTGACGAGGCGGTATCCGGCGGCGCGGTTGGGGACGATATCGGCTTCGCCGATGATGCGAGTCGTGCGCATGTCGAGGGGGCGGAAGATGCGCTCTTGCAGAAAGTCTCCGTAGAATTCGCCGGTGACCCTGTGAATCAGAACTCCGAGCGTTAGAAAGCCGAGATTGCTGTAGCTCCAACTGGTCCCGGGAGCGAAAGCCGCTGGCGCGGCCGCGACCATTTTGATTTCCTGCGCTTCGGTGTAGTCCTTGCGCATGTCGAAACTCTTGGGATAGTCGGTGAATCCGGAGGTGTGACTCAGCAGTTCTCGAACCGTGATCTGCTTCCACGAAGCGGGCGCGTCAGGGAAGTATTTTGTGAGCGGATCGTCGAGGCCGATCTTGCCTTCTTCGACGAGCATCATGACGGCGGTTGCCGTGAATTGCTTGCCCACCGAGCCGGATTGAAAGATCGTCTCCGGCTTGACCGGGACTTGCAGTTCTACATTGGACAGGCCGTAGCCTTGGGCGCGGATGACTTGGCCGTCTCTGGAAACGAGCAAGGCGAGTCCGGGGATGTGTTGCTTCGCCATTTCCGCCTGGACGTAGGTGTCGACGGCGTCGGCGGCCAAGGCGTGGCGCACCGGGGAGAGTATGAGCAAAACTGCGACGGCACAATATCGAAAGCTTCGTAGGATTCTCATGGTTTCAAGAAGGTCTTTCCGGTGTCCCGTGTTTTCCCGCGACAACGCGCGGCGACTGCTATTCAGCGTACCAAGTCACGGTGAAGCTGGTGCCGTCGGACGAAAGGGACGATGGCACGGCTTTTTTCGCGCCGCTGTTGGTAACCATTACGGACTCGCGCACGTGTCCGCCGAAGGCGCCGATCGGTCCGGAGGCGGAGTCGTTGGAAGCGTAGTTCGTGTCGATGGCGTAGGTGGAGTCCTCGCCAAAGGAGATGGTGCCGAAATCGGAGAGAGGCAAGAAGTTGCCGTCGTACTGGCAGCAGGGCGCCTCGGCAATCCACTCGGCGGAGGCTCGTTTTGCCTGAGGGACCTTCCCGCTGCGACTGGCGGATAGGTTGGTGGTTTGGTTGGTGATGGTGAGAGTGAACTTCTCGCCGTCGTAATTCACGCTCGCCGAAATCTGATCGCCGGGCGATACCGGGAATTTGTCGAAGTTGATACCGTATTTCGGGTAAAACTCATACCACGCGTAAAAGGAAGGCTTCGTACCGTTGCAATCCGAGTCGGTTCCGAGTTGCTCGACGGTGCCGTTGTTCCATCCGTCAATGCCGACCCAGAACGAAGCGTAGGTGTTCGGGGTTTTGGTGCAGTCGACGGTGGGGACGGTCCAGGAACCCTGGGCCTGGGTGAAATTCAAGCCAGTGACGGCGTAGCCGCCCCAGTTGGTGCTCTCCAGTACCTTGACGCTGCCGTCGGAGGTGTCGGGTTCGGGAGCATGTCCGAAGGTTTTCCTCGGGCCGTGCTGACGAGGGGAGGGTACGTCGGCCGAGGGCTCGGCGGATCGCTGAGCCCACACAGGCAACGCGGCGAGTAATAACAAGATTGCTAGTCGTATGGATGGCATGGAGGCTCCCGTCACCTGTCTTGCGTCTTACGCTGGCGGTCTGGCTATGCCTTCCCGGCAGTCGCAGGAGTATATAACTGGCGTGGCGAAAGGGCAAGATCAAGACAATCGCTGACACGGTCCGTGTCCGCGTCCGAAAGCCGCGCCCGGCGGCCTTAGTGGTCGTAGTGGAGGAGCGAGAAGACGTCGTATTTTGCCAGTTTGTCGCGACCTTTCAGGAAGTCGAGTTCGACCACGAAGGCGAATCCGGCAATTCGTGCGCCAAGGCGGCTGGCGAGTTCTGCGGTCGCGACTGCGGTTCCTCCAGTGGCGAGCAGGTCGTCCACGATCAGAACGCGCTGGCCTTTCGCGATGGCGTCTTTGTGGACCTCGAGGGCGTTGCTGCCGTATTCCAGGTCATAGCTGACTTTGACGGTTTCGGCGGGGAGTTTGCCCGGCTTGCGGACGGGGACGAAGCCTGCATTCAGACGGTAGGCCAGAGCGGGCCCGAAGATGAAGCCGCGGGCTTCCATGCCGAGCACTAGGTCGATCTCTTTGCCGATGTAGTTTTCGGAAAGGGCGTCGATCAGGCGGGCGAAACCGAGCTTGTCCTTGAGCAGCGTGGTGATGTCGTAGAAGAGGATGCCTTTTTTCGGGAAGTCGGGGATCTCGCGGATGAGCTTCTTGAGCGCATCGCGATCCGCAGTTGTGAAGTCTGCCATTCGAGTTCAATTCCTTCCTGTTTTGGTGCGACCTTGCGATTGGGGGCTTGATCCCCCCTGATCACTGTCCTTTACAATCAATGACTTAGCTGGAAAATTCGCCAGGTCTTTGAAGAATAAGGACTTATCGGTAAAGTCTTTATTTTTAACAACTTACAGCCGAACGTTATTTGTCTACACATTAGCTGCCCAGCCGTACACACTGACCTATCCGCCCCGAACCTGGAACGAGGACAGGCCCGGGGTCGGGTCGGATTCGGATACTTCCACTTCATCTACGCGGGCGGCTCTTGGGCCTTCGCGCAATCGTGAATGCAGACCCGCCAGTTGGTCGCGGGAGCCGTGGGCTAACACCTCGACGCTGCCGTCGGGATTGTTGCGGACCCACCCTGCAACTTGCAGGATGTGCGCCTCGCGCTCGACGAACCAGCGGAAGCCGACGCCTTGGACGCGGCCGCGGACGAGGAAACGACGGGCGAGGACGAGAGATTGGGTTTTCTCAGTAGCCATCGTGCGATTGCAGAGGTCAGAGGTTAGATTGCAGAGGTAAGAGCCTTTCGACTAGAGGTTCACTTCTGCAATCTAACCTCTAACCTCTGACCTTACTGTGCTCGCGACAGGTACGTGCCTTCGGCGGTGTCGACTTTGATTTTTTCGCCTTCGTTGATGAAGGGCGGAACCTGCACGATCAGGCCGGTTTCGGTCTTGGCGGGCTTGGTCACGCTGGAGGCGGTGGCGCTCTTCAGGCCAGGCTCAACTTCCACGATAGTCAGGACGACGGTTTGCGGCAGTTCGATGCCTACGGCTTTGCCGTCGAAAAATTCGACCTTGATCTGGAGGTTCGGCGTCAGGTATTCGACGGCGTCGCCCAGGATTTCGCGGGTCAGGTGCGTCTGCTCGTAGTTTTCCGTGTTCATGAAGTAATAGTCGTCGCCGTCGCTGTAGAGGAACTCCATGTTCTCTTCATCCACGTTGACCTTTTCGATGGGATCGGGCGAGCGGAAACGGTGCTCGAACATAGCTCCCGTGCGCAGATTGCGCAGCTTGGCCTGAATGAAGGCGCGGAGGTTGCCGGGGGTGCGGTGCTCGACGCTGAAGACGGAGTGCAGATCATTGTTGTGCTTGATGATCATGCCGGGACGGAGCTGGGTGGCTGGAATCGACATTGCTGGTTCGGATCTCCTTCGATCTCGTAGGAATTCTTGGGTGGGGTTATCCGCCGCACTCTGGGATTAACTTCTTATTTTACACAGGCGGTGGGGTTTATGGGAGCCGGGGCAGGGCGTGCCGCACAGAACGGCGTTTAGCGACTGGTCCCTAACTTCTGAGCGAAATGGTCTGGTTTAACAACAGTTACGTCCGATTTGCTCGTCACCCGACCCGAATCGGAAGCCAGAGTGCCAACACTCTGCACGAGCGCCCCGTTTTGCATGTGGCCGATTCACCGCAGTCGCTGGTGAATCAAGGGATATCCCCGGCCAGGCAGAGAGATCCCACAGGACCGGCATACGTCTCCGTCGCCGCACGGTGAATCAAGGTTCTTAGTTGGCTGCGGCGCCAAACGACATCGACACATCGGCCTTGTCGGCTTCTTCCCCCTTGAACAGAGGGCTCGGCTTCAGGCTCATGAAGCTGGCGACGAAGGTGTCCGGCAACTGCTGGATGCGGGTGTTGAAGGTGTTGACCGAATCGTTGTAGAACTCCCGGCGGTCGGCGATCTGGTTCTCCAGCTCGGTAATGCGTTTTTGCAGCTGCATGAAGTCGTTGTTGGCCTTCAGGTCGGGATAATTTTCGGCGACAGCGAAGAGCCCGCGCAGAGCCGTGGTCATGCTCTGATCGGCCTGCGCCTTTTGGTCCACGGTCGCCGCCTGCTGAAACATGCTGCGAGCTTGCGTGATCTTTTGCAGGGTATCGCGCTCGAAGCTCATGTAACCCTTGCAAACATCGAGCAGCTTTGACAGTTCGTCGTGGCGCTGTTTGAGCAAGATGTCAATATTCGACCAGGACTTCGCAATATCGTTCTTCAGAGCAACCAAGCCGTTGAAGATGGTTACGACGTAGGCGACAGCGCCCACGACGGCGAACAGGAACGCCAGCCAAACGATGGTAGTCATGTGTCCTCTCAGTCTTTAGAGCCGGCCAAGTTGAGCGGCCAGAAAATACACGCAAACCAGGGTGAGCGCGGGCCCACCCCAAATCATCGCGGCAGACTTCCAGCCCAGCGAACGAACCACTTCGCGCTGACTTTGCCAGGAAATGAAAAACGCCGGATTGTGAGTGCCTCGCATCAGCATCACCGGAGGATGCAAGTCGAATTGCGCTTCCGGTGTTGTAGCGGGGGCTGAGGCGACGGCGGCGGCGCTGCTCCCCGCAGACGAAAATGAAGAGCATGATGTGCCGTCGCCGGCGATGCCAGCCGCAGCCCAGGCTTGCGGGTTGGTGATGCCTGCCTGCATCAACGCGGCGGAGACTTTTTCGCATTGCGCCGGGTTCAGCTCAGGAACCGGCTTCGGTAATGCAGCCGACGCGAGCCCGGTCTCGGCTCCTACCGTAAAACGGCCGCCCATCCCAAGGGGCAGGTTCGAAATCCGAAACCTGACTTGTCTCGCGTCCGCCACCTCGGTTCTTATCGGGATCGCACTGGCGGTGCGTCCTTGGTTTTCGGCCAGCGTGCCCAGAACAAAGAGAGCGTTCTTCGGCTTGATGCAATACTCCTCGACTTTGACCTTGTGGTTGCAATTCACGCCGTGGCGCGAAAGAAAGCCTGCGACATTGGCGGACATGTCAACCGTGTTCGAGAACATCGATTGGCCGAACTCGGCGCTGAAGTCGCGGTGAATCTGGATCTCCGCTCCCTGGGGATCGACCAGTACGCGGCCCGTGTTGTCGTCGAGAAAAAAAGGCACATGCCAGGTTTCATCCGCAGTCTTGATCCACTGGCTGTTCTTCCCCTGCCCCCGCAACTCCCAGGCCATGGTGCGATAGAGATAGCAGTCCCGGCCAGTAATGGGAGCAGTGATGCAGTAGGGGGCATTCGCGAGGCCGCTCACCTCGACCAGACCCACGGAAGCGCTGCGAATCTTGGACGAGGGTGTGTTCTCGATGAGCCGTTTACGCAGCAACATGCGGAAGCCAAGGTAGAAGAGATACACTCCGCCGAACGCGCCCAGAATGGCGTACATCCAAACGCGAGAGTCAACCCGAGTTGCGAGTGGCAAGATCACGTTGTCGCCTGGATGCCGGGGAATCGCCCGGATGGCATCGGCCCAAGCGTAATTGTGGCGATAGAGGTTCGGCAGCAGAAAAGGCAAGGGCTGGCTTACGGAGGTAACAGGGCTGCCACTGGACACGCGGATGCAGTCTCTTGGGCTGCCTATTGATTCAGGCGCAATTGGCCCTGGACAGAAAGGACCCGGCTGCCCGCGCTGAGCTGATCGCCTTTGGTGCTTGTGGACTAGAATGAAGTTGACTGGAGGACTTTATGCGCATTGGAAAATATGAGGGTTCCGAAAGTTCCGCTGGTACGGCGATCACTTTTTTGCTGATTGGACTTGGGGTTGGGGCTGCGGTGGGGCTGTTGCTGGCTCCGAAAACGGGGCGGCAGCTGCGGAAGGATCTGCGGCGTTCGTATGATGACGCTTTGGGAACCGTCTCCGAGTGGACCGAGGAGGCGAAAGACCGGTTGGACGATGTCGTTGAGAAGGGCGGAGACATTGCCGACGAACTGCGATCGAAGGCCCGGCCGCTGAGCGATTTGCTGCGACGGTCGTAGAAACGAAGTCGCTGGTCGTTAGTCGCTGGTGAACCCAAGGGGTAGGCGAGTTCGGGTCGCGGGCTCCATCCGCGCTCACAAGCGAAGAACTAGCGTTTTCTCAGGGCGTGCCCAACTCGCCCTCATCTTCCAAGGTGCGCTTTTTCTTGTGGACACTGCGGATGACCAGGCCGACGGAGACCCGGAAGTTGTCCTGCTTCTCCTTGCCGAGCAGTGAGAACGCGGTGTTGGTCAGCAGGTAATCGGCTTTCAACCTTAATGCCAAACGCGGATTGATTTTGTAATCGAGGCCGCCGCCCGCGACGAGCGCCCGTCCCGAGCTGACTTCGGTTTGGAGTGGACCCGCAATCAAAGGCGTGGCCACGCCGCGCACGCCCTGATGCCCGTAGAGGAGTTCGGCGATCGGGGTCCAGCGCTCATACTTGCGGCGGGCGAATTGCGGGCCAAAAAGAAAGTTATACTCTCGCGTGGCCGCGTTGAAGGTGGGATCCGCCGCCGGCTCGTAGATCTGAGTAGGAAAGGGCGCCGGAACCGCTTGCGGAATCTTGGAGGTTCCGAAGTATTGGCCGCCCTCGACAACGACTCCCAACCAACTGGTCGCGTTCAGACCGAGAGAAGAATCCCAACCGGACAAACCCGCCCAGTGACCAGCGTTGAAAAGACCGGCTTCGGCGTAGGTGCCGCCGACGAAAAACTCGAAGCGCGGATAGCGGAGCGGCGACGATAGGGGCTTGGGATTGGAACGCGGCGGAATCGGAACTGCCTCAGGGGCAGGGGCCTGGGTTGGAGTCGGCGGAGCTTGGTCCGGGGATGGCGGTGGAGCTGCTGGAATCTGCGCCCACGAGGCCACGCAGAGCGCGGCCACTCCAGCGAATACTCCGAGGTAGTTCCTCACGATTCCTCCTTGAGATGCAGTATCCAGCTGCCAGTACCCAGTTTTCACGGCTCTCGCTGGGCTGGCTACTGGGTACCGTGTACTGGTTTTCCGAATACCGTATTGTAGTGAAGCCGGATGTCGCCGCACGTTCCCTGCTCGGGCGAATAGACGACGCAGGTATCGAAGGGCTGCGAATACACGTGCAGACTCACCGCGCGCTGGTGCGCTTCCCGCGGATTGACCACCCGGTGCACCGGCTTTTTGGGATCGACGGCGCAAGGATTGGCCGCCGTCAATTCCACCGTGTTAGATGCCTGCAACTGGCACTTGCCTGCCTCGATATCCTGAAATCCAACCTGAAAATTTTCGACCAATAGTTTTCCGATCGGCGCCGCCATCCAGCAATTCTGGTCGCGATGATTGTGCACGGAACTGCCTTGGCCAACCTCCCAGCAGATGGCGATGAGTTCGTAGAGAGTGGTTTTGTCGATCAGGTTGCGGGTGTAGTGCTGGGGATCCCAGCTCAAAAAAGGCGCGAGACTGGCTTCCGCGACCGGCATTTTGGCGAGCAGTGCCTGAACCGCTTCGGTGGTATCGAAGGCGGACGGGGGCAAGGCGCGCAGTTCCTTGACGAGTTCGTCAATGGGAACCCGCTGCGGTATCGGCAGATTCATGGCTGTGTGCGACAAACTATTGAGTATACCGCGCCGTGCGGGTGGAGACGGGGGCGGCGTTCCGGGCTTGCCGGGACCGATCGCGGAACCTCAGAGTTTTCCGAAGGCCATGGCCACCATATAGAGGACCTGGGCGGTCGCCAGGCCAATCCAGATGCGCTGCCGAATGCGGGATCGGCGTATGTCGCGGAGCAAGTCGGCGGCGGTGGGTTCGAGGGCCGGAACTTTAGGTTTCTCCGCCGACAACGCTGCGGGTTGCAGATTGACTGGCCGCGAGGCATCGGCCGTTTTCGGTTTGTCGGGATAGAAGACCTTGGGCGTGTCGACAACTTCCGACCACAAGGGGAGCAGGATCCACGACTTCGGAATGATGTCGAGGATCGGTTTGGCGGTCAGGTTGAGAGCCGGCTGCGTCTCGGGCGCGATGCGATCGGCCAGGTTTCGCAGAAGCGATCCCCACCAGAAGTGGCTGAGTTGGTCGGTGATGAGTTCGCCGACATCGACGGGGCGGGATTCCAGTTCGAGGGGCGGAAGCGTCTCGGGAGAAATGACGTCGCCGATGTTGGAGAACACGGTGCGAAACCAGGGCAGACGCAAGCGGTCGCCGAGCAAGAGGCCGATATCCACCGGCCTTGAAGTGAGTTGCAGGGGCGGCAGTTTCTCTGGCGCGAAGGTATCGCGCAGATTGCCGGCGAGCGACCTCCAGAGCGGCTGCGTGAGGCCCGGCGGCGGGAGCAGGTCGAGCGGAATCTCTATTGGCGGTGCGGACTGCGGGTCGGGATCCCAGGCTTCGGCGGCGTTGGAGCGGTATGGCATAAGGGTCGGAAAGAGTCGAAAACCTGTTCTTGCCATGTTAGATGCGGCAACGAGGTCTGTCACGCGCAAATCGACGGGCGGTCCCCGAAGGAACGCGGTGTGACTCCTGGCTCGCTACGCCACGTCGTGAAGGGAATTGCCATTACTGGCGTAACTAACAGGCCCTTATCCAAGCCGCCTACTATCGCAGTATCTCGGCAAACACTGGGAAAGGACTGTATGGGTGAGAGAATCGCCCCGGCAGCAACTTCGGGCGAAACGTCGCGGTCGAAATCGCCAAGGGACACTGTCGAGCAAGACGCGTCGGCAATCTCGCCCCCCAGCGCCGATGTTCTTTCCTGTAATCGTGCTTCCGAAACTGCGGCGCTGGCCAACGGAAATGCCGCCGAACTCCCGCTGACAGTCCCCTTCACTCTGGAGCAGGCGTACTACGAACAGGTGCTCGAGAACGCGCCGGACGCGATCAGCATTATCGACCAAGACCTGAACATTACCCGCGTCAACGGAGAGTTCACGCGCCTGTTCGGCTTTACCGCGGCGGAGGCTGCCGGGAAACGCCTTGACCAGCTCATCGTCCCGCTCGACCGTTATGCGGAAACGGCGTGGATACAGGAGACCATCCGGACGCAAAACAAACTCTCGCTGGAGACGCGACGACGGCGGAAAGACGGCATCCTGGTCGAGGTGCTGCTCTCCACTTCACCGGTGATCGTGAACGGCAGGAAAGTTGGAGCATACGCCTCGTATCGCGACATCACCGAGCAGAAACGCGCCGAGGACTTGAACGCCGCCTTGTACGCCATCGCGGCGCGCCGTCAGTCGGCGGAAGATCTGCAACAGTTTTTTGCCGCAATTCACAACATCGTGGGGCAATTGATGAACGCGCGCAACTTCTACATCGCGCTCTACGATCCCGCGACCCAGTTGTTGAGCTTCCCCTATTTTGTGGATGAACAGGACCCGCCGCCGGCGCCGAAGTCATTGGGCCGCGGTCTGACTGAATACGTGATGCGATCGGGCGAGCCCCTGCTGGCGACACCGGCAGTGTTTGAGGAACTGGTGAAGCGCGGCGAAGTGGAATTGATCGGCGCGCCATCGCTCGACTGGCTGGGCGTTCCCCTGAAGAGCGGCGCGAGCTGCATCGGCGCGCTGGTGGTGCAGTGCTACAACGAAAATGCGCGGTTCGCGGAGCGCGACCGCGAGATTCTAAAATTTGTTTCGCAGCAACTGGCCGCCGCTATCGAACACAAGCGCTATGAAGAGGCTCTGCGCCGATCGGAGGCGCGGTCGCGGTCGTTGATTTTAAGCGCCGTGTTTGGCATTTGCCGCTGCACGGTGAGCGGGAAATTTCTGGACGTCAATCCGGCGCTCATCGCCATGCTCGGCCATGGGTCGGTCGAAGATATGCTCCAGCTGGATGCCCGGAGCGAAGTCTTCGTTAAACCTCGGGAGTTGGACCGGTTGGCGGACGAATACCGGCGCAACGGAACTCTGAATGGCGTGGAAGTGCAATGGCGGCGCAAGGACGGCCGCATCATCATCGTGCGGCTAAGCGGCTGCGCCGCCACGGCCAGCGATGAACCCGAAGAAGTGTTGGAACTGATGGCGGAAGACATCACCGACCGGAGGCAGTTGGAAGAGCAGCTGCGGCAGGCGCAAAAGATGGATGCGGTGGGCCGGTTGGCCGGCGGCGTCGCGCACGACTTCAACAACCTGCTGATGGTGATCACCGGATACACCGAGGTGCTGCTGGAGCAGCTGGAAAAAGGCAGCCACATGCACCACGAGGTGCAATCGATCCAGCAGGCCGCCGACCGCGCCGCGACCCTGACCCGGCAATTGCTGGCGTTCAGCCGCAAGCAACTCTTGGAACTGAAGGTCATCGACGTCAACAGCGTGATCGGCGACATGGAGCGGCTGCTGCGGCCCTTGATCGGCGAAAACATCGAACTGGTCACGCGCCTCGCCTCCGACGCCGGACACACCCGCGCCGACGCCGGGCAACTCGAACAGGTCATCATGAACCTGGTCGTGAATGCGAAGGATGCCATGCCGGAGGGTGGCAAGCTGACGGTGCAGAGCTGCAGCGTCACGGTGCGCCCGAACTTGAGCGAACACCGTTTTATTCAGCCCGGGCGCTATGCGGTGATCTCGGTATCCGATACCGGGCATGGGATGGACAAGGAAACGCAGTCGCAAATCTTCGAGCCGTTCTTCACGACCAAGGAAAAAGGCAAGGGCACGGGTCTCGGGCTCTCGACCGTGTACGGCATCGTCAAGCAGAGTAATGGATACGTGTACGCCCAAAGCGAGCCGGGAGCGGGCACGACTTTCTACGTTTACCTGCCGCGCGTGGAAGACGCCGCCGAGGAACTGAGACCGGCGAAAGCGCAGCAGAATGAGGCCGATGGACGGGAAACGGTTTTATTGGTGGAGGACGAGGAATCCGTCCGGGAACTCGTGCGCCTAACCCTGGCCTCGCGCGGATATAAGGTTCTGGAAGCCGAAGATGGCGAGGCGGGTCTGCGGATCGCCGGAGCCTGCCAAGAGCACATCGATATTCTCATCACCGACGTGGTCATGCCCGGCATGGGAGGGCGCGAACTGGCCAAGAAGCTGGTCGCCCTGCGTCCCGGCATGGCCGTGCTCTTTCTTTCGGGATACACCGAAGATGCGGTCATCGCCCAGGGAGCGCCCGGTCCAGCGAGCGCGTTTCTACAGAAACCCTTTACTTTGCAGAATCTTGCGCGGAAAGTCCGGGAAGTGCTGCGGGCGCGACCGGCTGCGGGCCCAGTTCTGAAATCCGTCGCGCAGTCGGCCTCGAAATAGGGGTCTCCCGTGGCGTGAATCGAGTGCCGTCCTTAACGGCGCTCGAGTGTCCTTCCTTTCTCCCTTCCAGCCACTTACATGCCAGCCTTTCTCTCGTCGGAGCTTTCCCACTGGGGGGTGGGGTCATGGCAGGGGGAAACGCTCTAGTCATTTTTCCCACAGAAACTTTCCTATAGGATCGGTGTTAGCGCATCATAAGAATAAAGAAACCTGAGTGGATAGTTAGGACGGCAGTAGATTGGGATCGGATTTTAAACGCCGCTCAGCTTCGGCAACGGGCGACTCGTCTTACAGGGCCCCGTGCGCCCTCTTTGCTTCAATGTTTGCGATTTCGTCGTTCAATGACCTACCGCGTACTGATCAAAGTTGAACAGTATTCGGTTAGGCACTCGTAGTAGAAGTACAGAATTGCATTTAACGACAGGAGTGTCTTATGAATCCCCTTGCCTCCACCAAATGTGCCGGACGCCTGCTGATGGCTCTGGCTGCGTTCACCAGCATCCTTTTGATCGCCGGCTGTAGCAGCAGCAGTAAGACGCCAACCAACCCCGAAGGCTTCACGAACGCTAGCCTTACAGGCACTTATGTTTTTTCGTCGCAAGGCCTGGATAGCAGCGGATATCCGGTGGCCATCGCGGGCACAGCCACAGCCAACGGAACCGGCGGTATCACGGGTGGCACAATTGACATTGTGAACTCAGACCCAGAGTTCAATGAGTTGTCGCCAGTCGCGCAGGCGATCACAGCAGGGTCCTATAGCATCACCAGCGACGGTCGTGGGCTGGCCTCGCTTACCAGTGCGTATGGAACCTATGGCTTCGATTTCGTTCTGTACTCGACTTCCAGCGGCCTGATCACCGAATACGACGCGAATGGCACGGGCAGCGGCACGCTCGACCTGCAGACCGCAGTCACGAGTCTTAGTGCGCTCGCGGGGCCGTATGCCTTCAGTCTCGCCGGCAGTGACGGTTCCAACCTAGCTCCCTTTGCCATGGTAGGAGCGTTCTCGCTCGATCAAAACGGCGGCGTCACGGGCGCCGAAGACTTTAACGACAACCTTATCGTGGAGAATGAGCCGCTCACGGGCGGCGCCGCGACGTTGGGTACAGGGACGGGTCCTGGAACCATCCCCCTCGCCTCGAACAGTTTCCCGATCATCTTTGACTACTACGCGGTTGACGCCACTCACTTCAAGCTCATTGAGACGGACTATGCTGAGTTCCTTGCCGGCGACGCCTATACGCAAACTGGCTTTACGTCCATCCCCACCACCGCCATGGCGTTCACAGTGGCTGGTGGCGTCAGCGCCCCTGTCGCCGCGGCCGGTTTTGTGACTATTAGCGGAGCCTCCGTTAGTGGTACCGGAGACATTAACGCTAACGGTACAGTTGTGACGGGAACGTCCTTTACCGGCACGGCTGGCGCGGCCGGTCCGGGCGGCCGGGTTGCGGTTGCCCTCAGTGACTTTAACCCCGCCACCAATCTGGTTTTGTATCCCTCCAGCGGAGGAACTCTCATGCTGGAGACGGACACGGCGAACCTTACGATTGGCTCCGCTCAGGTTCAGACGGCTGGGGCGGCCATCGCGGCTTCGGAAGGTTACGGATTGAATCTTTCCGCGATCAATACCAGCGAAGGCGAAGGGGAATTTTTTGAAGAAGACGACATCGCCCAGTTCACCACGACCAGCAGCGGTTTCAGCGGAGTCGTCGACATCAACGATGAGGGCACCACAACTCCGAACCAAGCGCTAGCCGGCACCTACCCGACGGCTACATCCGTGACGACGACGATCGGAAGCAACGCTTTTGTCAGCTTCAATTTCTATCCCGTGACCAACAACCAGTTCCTCCTGCTCGAAACCGACAGCAATCAGATCGGGGTGGGGCAGTTCTGGTTGCAGAGTTCTTCCTCGTCTGCGGTAGCGGGGCATAGGGCTCTCTCTACGGTTCGGCCGAGGGCTCGGGCGGGCGCTGTCAAGCGGAGCAAGTAAACGCTCGCGGATCGCTCAAATGAATCGGGGCGCGGCTTTTATGCCGCGCCCTTTTTTATTGTCCAATGTCCCGCAGCGGCGTCTTGGCCGGGCGGGGACGCCCGGCGCTCCATTCACAATTTGGCGCTCCGCTGGCTTTACTTAATCGCTTCCGCCGCGATTCTCTCGGTGACAAACGCTTCGATCACGTCCCCAGCCTTGATGTCGCCATAGTTCGAAATCGAAATACCGCACTCCATCCCGCTGGTCACCTGCGACGCATCGTCCTTGAAACGGCGCAGCGAAGCTATCTTGCCTTTGAAGACGACCACGTTGTCGCGCAGCAGGCGGACTTCGGAATCGCGCTTCAGCAGGCCGTCGCTGACGCGGCAACCGGCGATAGTTCCGACCTTCGGAATGCGGAAGGTTTCCTGCACCTCGGCGCGGCCCTGGTAGGTTTCTTTGATGGTCGGTTCGAGCAGGCCGGTCATGGCGCGCTTGATCTCGTCCTGGAGTTCGTAAATGATCGAGTGCAGGCGGATGTCGACCTTTTCCTGATCGGCCAGTTCCTGCGCTTTGCGCTCGGGGCGGACGTTGAAGCCGATGATGATGGCGTTCGACGCTGAAGCCAGCAGCACGTCGGTCTCGGTGATGGCTCCGATGCCGGAGCGCAGCAGCTTGAGGCGGACTTTGTCGTTCGAGAGGCGTCCCAGCAAATCGCCCAGCACTTCGACCGAGCCCTGCACGTCGGCTTTGAGGATGATGTTGAGCTCTTTCATGCCGGCCGTCTTTAATTGTTCGGCCAGACCTTCGAGGGAAACGCGGGAACTCTTGGCCAGCGTGGCTTCGCGGAATTTCTGTTCGCGGTATTCGGAGATGTCGCGCGCTTTTTCGCGGTCGGTGACCACGACGAACTGATCGCCCGCCTGCGGCAGGCCTTCGAGGCCGATGATTTCAACCGGGGTCGAGGGCGGCGCTTCCTTAATCGGCTTGCTGCGGTCGTCGAACATGGCGCGGACTTTGCCGTAGACGTTGCCGACCACGAAATTGTCGCCGGTGTGGAGCGTGCCGTTCTGCACCAGGATGGTGCCGACGGGGCCGCGTCCGCGGTCGAGTTTCGCTTCGAGCACCAATCCGCTCGCCGCGCGTCCAGGAGTGGCTTTCAATTCCTGGAGGTCGGCGGTGAGGCAGATCATTTCCATCAGCAGATTGAGATTGGTTTTTTGTTTTGCCGAAACATCGACGAACACTGTCTTGCCGCCCCACTCTTCGGGGACGAGGCCGCGGTCGGCGAGTTGTTTTTTGACGCGCTCGGGCAGGGCTCCGGGTTTATCGATCTTGTTGACGGCGACGATGATGGGAACCTCGGCGGCGTGCGCGTGGTCGATGGCTTCGATGGTCTGGGGCATGACGCCGTCATCGGCGGCGGTGACGAGCACGACGATGTCGGTGGCTTTGGCTCCGCGCGAACGCATGCGGGTGAAGGCTTCGTGACCGGGCGTATCGAGGAAGACGATCTCGCGCCCGAAGGCGGGAGACGATTTGTCGGTGATGGCAACCTTGTATGCGCCGATGTGCTGGGTGATGCCGCCCGCTTCGCCTCCGGCTACGTTGGTGGAGCGGATGGAATCGAGGAGCGTGGTCTTGCCGTGATCGACGTGGCCCATGATGGTGACAACGGGCGGACGCGGGATGGCTTCCGCGCCTTCCTCGCTGCTCTCGACGGCGGCGGTGGTATCTTTCGCGGCTTGTTCCTCGAAGGTGATGACTTCGGTGTCGGCTCCGAAGAAGCGCGCCATTTCGCTGGCGAGCTCGGCGTCGAGGGTTTGATTGATGGTGGCGAACACGCCGCGAACCACGAGGCGCGCGATTACATCCTTGGCGCGAATGCCGAGCTTCTCGGCCAGGTCTTTTACGGAAATGCCTTCCGTAATTGTGATGTTGCGCGTGATCGGCGCGGGCTCGTTGCTGATGGACATGCGCGGCGGCGGAGTGTAGCCCTTCATCGGGCCTTCTTTGATTCCTCGCGGCACATATCTCTGACCGGGACGGCGCGACGGCGCACCCGGACGGGCACCTGGACGCGACGGTCCTGGAGGAGCCATTCCAGCTCCGGGGCCTACGCCGAGCGGACGCGCTCCGGCGGAAGGCACGCGCGTCGGATGCATGGGCCGACGTTCGCCGGGACGAAGCGGCGGACGCGGCGCTCCCGGCGCTAGCGGCCGCGGTGTACGCTGAAAAATTGGCTGCCCTGGGACGGGTCGACCGGGCGCGGAGCGCGCAGCCATGGGCGCTCCCGGCGCGGGAATCGGCGCCTTGTACACGGGACGCGGGCCAGTCTGCGGCATGATCATTCGCGGCGGCGCTGCAATGGGCTCGGCTGGTTTTGTCGGAGCGGCCGCTTGCATCTGCGTAACATTCGAGGGCGGCTGGGTCGCTGGCGGCGCGCTGCCTACCGGCGTCGCCGGCGGAATGCGTGGCGGAACCGCAATCGCGGGCGGCGCAGCACTGGCGGATGCTAGCGTAGCAGTCGTTGTTACCGGTGGAGTAATCGGAGCTTTGGGTGGAATCACGACCACCGACGGCGGGCGATACGTAGCGGCGACCGAGGCCGGCGTCACCATTCTCGGCGGCGCGGCAGCCGGAGCCTCGGTCACTGGTTTGGGCGAAACGGCCTTCGGCACCGCTGGAGCAGCGTGAACTTCGGCTCTAGCTTCCGCCGCGGGTGGCGCAGCCTGCGGCTTGGCGGGAGGGCGGACCGGAGGAACTTCCACCGCTACCTTTTGCTGAATGGCGCGCAGCACGTCTCCAGGGCGGGAGATGTGCGAGAGGTCGATCTTGGTTTTGATTTCTTCTTCGCCGTGGGCGGCACGCGAAGCAGCCCTTGCGGAACTTGGCACCGCGTCGGAGCGGCTGCGGAGGTGCTTTCGCACCAGGTCCGCTTCGTGATCTTCCAGGGAACTGGAGTGCGTTTTCTTCTCCGTGACGCCCACCGTAGTCAGGGTGTCAAGAATTTCCTTGCTCTTGACTTCCAACTCACGGGCCAGATCGTTGATTCGAATCTTACTCATCCGCTCTCGTTTCCTCTTGTCCTGCTGATCTCGTGTATCTAAGCTCGCATATCGAACCTCTCCGAGTTCGTGGTGCAATCGTACTTCGGTCGTTGGATCAAGCTTCGCGTTGGCGAGGGCCGCGCTTCCAGTCCGGATCGCAGTCCGAACTCGCCACTTCTCCCAGACTCAGCTCTGCTTTTCTTCCGGGTCTTCTTCCGTCGCCAGTTCGGCGTTTGCCGCTGGCGGCGCTGCGGTGGACTCCGCTTCGGCGGCCAACCTTGCCGCCTCCAACTCACCATCCCCGGGCGATACGGGTTCTCCGGTGTTTTCCGGTTCCACGGCTAACGCATCGGCTTCGACCGAGCCTTCGGTCAGCGATACCTCGCTGGCGGCCGCTTCGGTAGCCGCTTCTCCGGCGCTTTCCGGTTCCGCCGCAGCTACAGCCTCGCCGCCATCCAGGGTGGCGAAATAATTATTGACCGCGATGCTGATTTTTTCCACCGTTTTCGGGCCAATGCCTTCAATCGCTTCCAGTTGCTCGGGCGTCATATCGGCCAGCGACTCGACCGTGTTTACGCCCGCGGCCTTCAGTTTCTCGACCAGGCCTTCGCCGAGGCCGGTCACATTTTCCAGCGGAGTCACGGTCTGCGTGACTAGGGCCGACATCTGCTGCTCGACCTCCTGGCGCTTTTCTTCCTCGCTCTTGATATCGATCTTCCAGCCCAGCAGTTTGGCCGCGAGGCGGACGTTCTGGCCCTTTTTACCGATGGCGAGCGAAAGCTGGGTGTCGTCGACCACGACTTCGAGATGTTTGTCGGCGGCATCGACGATGGTGACCCGGCTGACTTTCGCGGGCTGCAGCGCCTTCTCCGCGAAGGTGACCGGATCTTCGTGGTATTCGATGATGTCGATCTTTTCCCCGCGCAACTCGCGGATGATCGACTGCACGCGCATGCCCTTCATGCCGACGCAGGCGCCGACGGCGTCCACGTCCTTGTCTTTCGACATCACTGCGATCTTGGTGCGCTCGCCCGCTTCGCGCGCAATAGCCCGGATTACTACCGTGCCGTCGTAAATTTCCGGGACTTCGGTCTGGAACAGAGTCTGCACCAACTCGGGCGCGGAGCGCGACGCGATCACGCCCGGGCCTTTGACCGCTTTTTCCACGCGCACGATGACCACGCGAATGCGCTCGCCGACGGCGAACGATTCCAGCCGCGATTGCTCCTTGCGTCCCATGCGGGCTTCGGCCTTGCCGATATCGAGAATCACATCCGGACCCTCGAGCCGCTTCACGGTGGCGTTCACGACCTCGTTCACATGTCCGATGTATTCGTTGTAAACGGTGTCGCGTTCCGCCTCGCGGACTTTTTGAAAGATGACCTGTTTGGCCAGTTGCGCCGCGATGCGCCCCAGAATTCCTTCGGTAACTTTTGGAATGAGCAGTTCGCCGCCGGCTTCCGCGCTCGGATCCAATTTGCGCGCTTCTTCCACCGTCACCTGCAGGTTCGGATCTTCCACCTGCTCCGGAGTCTCGACGATCGACTTCACCGCATAGGCATTGATCTTGCCGCTGTCTTTATCGAGGACGGCGCGCAAGTTTTCCTGCGTCTTGTAGTATTTGCGGGTGGCGACGACAATGGCGTCCTCGACCGCGCTGACTACAATCTGCGGATCAATGCCTTTCTCCCGGCTGACCCCTTCGATGATGTTGTAAAGCTCACTCGCCATAGAAAATCCAGGTTTCAGAGTTTCAAGGTCTCAATGTTTCAAGGTAAAAGCCGCGATTTGCCAGAGCACCGATTCTTTTGCTCTTTGAAACCTTGAAACTCTGAAACTCTGAAACCTTGCACTTGTCAAATTTCCGGTACCAAATTCGCCTTCTCCACGTTCTTGAACTCGATCTCTACTTTCGCGGCGTCGCCCTCTTTGGGGCGCATCTTTTTCTTTCTGGCCGCGCTTAGATCGAGCAGCAACTTTCCGTTCTCGAAGCTTTCCAGCTTCCCTTCAAAATGCCGGTTGCCGTTCACCGGCTCGCGCGTCATCAGCTTCACGCGCTGTCCGCGGAAGCGTTCGAAGTCAGACGCTTTCGTCAGCTTGCGGTCGAGTCCCGGAGAGGAAACCTCCAGCACATACGATCCGCCGGGCACCGCGTCTTCGACATCCACGATCGTGCCAAACTCGCGGCTGAACTTCGAGCAATCCTCGTGTGTCACGCCGTCGGGGCGATTCGCCGCCGGTGCCGCTCCCGGACGGTCGATAAACACTCGAAGCGCGCGGTGCTTGCCAGCTCCGCTGACTTCGACTTCAACGACTTCCAGCCCGTTCGAGCCCGCAACGCGCTCGGCGATTTGCCGGACTCTATCCAGATCAAGAGCCATGATTTCAGCAATTTGCGTCGGAAGGCCGCGCCAGTTCCGCGAGCAAACCGGCCCAAACTAAAAAGTGGGCTTGCGCCCACTGGTGTGCTTCGACAATCCTGACACTACGACACAACAGTATTCATCGGTAACTATACGCTGGCGGTGTGGAAAACACAAACGCGGCGGCTGGACGGCAACCGCTTGGCCGGGCGAAGCCGGGGGCGCGCCATGGGGTGCCGCGTGTGAGATAATCTGCGGCCATGCTGACTAGGGTAGCGGCAATGATTGCGATGGTGGTTACGCTGGCGGCTGCCGGTTATGTGTCGTTTGTTTTCTATCAAGACAAAGTTGAGCGGAAATTCGACAAAGCGGCTTCGCTCTGCGCGCTCTGCACCACGGGCAAACAAGTAGCCCAGACCAATTGGGACTCCGTTCAGAGCCACCTCGAACAGCTCAAGTCTCAGAAGAGAAACAAAGAGGCGGAAAAATTCGCGCAAGCACATGCCAGCGAGAAGCCCGATGACGCTCCCTGCACGGATTGCGACTTGCCTGGGCCGGATTACAACACGCCGGGCGCGGTTGCGGCGGTGGGATTGATTGCCTCGGTGGTTTTATGGGGAGCGGTGAAGCCGAAAGAACGGTTATGAAAGCAGCCTGCTACCGCAGCAGGATAAAGTTCGAGGCGACCTCCCGAAATGCGGCCAACTGTTTCGTTCGGGTAAGATCGTCCCAGCCAAGTTCTTTCGCCATCAAGTCGGCAACAGCTGGCGCCATCGCCAAAGCTGCGCGCGCATTCAGGAACAACGCTCGCGTGCGCCTCGCGAGAATGTCTTCCACGGTGCGCGCCATCTCGTTTCGCACCGCCCAGATTACTTCCGCCTTCCGGTAGGGCAGATCTGCGTGCAATGGTTGGTTGAGGGCGGGGTCGTCCTCGATCAGCTTGCGGATTTGGCGGGCATCGGAACCGTAGATTGCCAGCGCGGCGAACTCCGATGCGGCTTCTTCGTTCGCGCCGTGAAAGCCGTGGATGTGCAGATGCTGCGTGACGCAGAGTCTTTCCGGGAGCTGCGCCAGCGTTGCGGCCTGATCGACGCAGTCCTCGGCCATGTGGCGGTAGGTCGTCCATTTGCCGCCGCAGATGGTGACCAGGCCGGAGCGGTCGATTTGGATGACATGATCGCGCGACAGCGACGCGGTCCTGGCCACGCTGCTGCTGGACGCGCCGGTCGTGCCCGTCGTCGTGCTTGATGCCGTCCCCGCCGCTGTCCCGACTAGTGGCCGGATGCCGGCGAATACGCTCAGCACATCGTCGCGGGTCGGCGCTTTCGCCAGATATTCTCCGGCGGTTGCCAGAATGAACTCGATTTCCTGCTCTTGGGCAACGGGCTCGAGCGTTGCGGATGCAATGGGCGTGTCGGTGGTTCCTACCAGCGTGTGCCCGTGCCACGGGATCGCGAATAACACGCGGCCATCGCTGGTGTGCGGGACCATGACGGCGCTGTTGCCCGGCAGAAAGCTGGCGTCGAAGATGAGGTGAATGCCCTGGCTGGGCGTAATCATCTTCGCGGCTGCGGGCTCGGCCTTGAGGCGAAGCTGGTCGCTAAACGCTCCGGTCGCGTTGATTACGACTTTTGCGTTGGCGCGAATCGCGTTGCCCGTTTCCACGTCGCGGGCGGTGACTCCGTCGATAAATCCCTGAGCGTCTTTGGTCAGGCCCGTCACTTCGACATAGTTCAGCAAGGTTGCGCCCTGCTCGTATGCGGTCGCCACCATGTGGATCAGCAGCCGGGCATCGTCGAATTGTCCGTCGTAGTAGACCGCGCCGCCGCGCAGGCCTTCTTGCTTCAGGGTCGGGAGATGTTCCAGCGTTTCTTCTTTGGAGAGAATGCGCGAGGTTCCGAAGCCGTACTTGCCGGCCAGCAACTGATAGAGCTTGAGGCCCAGGCCGTAAAAGGAGGCTTCCCACCAGTCGTAATTCGGGACGACGAACGCGAGGTCGTGCACGATGTGGGGCGCGTTTTGCAGAAGGAGGCCGCGCTCCTTGAGCGCTTCCATGACCAGGCCGATGTTGCCTTGCTCCAGATAGCGCACGCCGCCGTGGGCGAGCTTGGTGCTGCGGCTGGAGGTACCTTTGCCGAAGTCGCTTTGTTCGAGGAGCAATACATCGTAACCACGCGCGGCGGCATCGATGGCAACGCCCACGCCGGTGGCTCCGCCGCCCACGACGATCATGTCCCAGGCGTGGGGATGGGATTCGAGGCGGCGCAGCATTTCGGATCGAGTCATAGCAATCCCGCGTTCTGGCAGGATAGCCTGAGCCGCGCGTTGCCTAAAGTCGCGAGCGGGGTTCATCCCCTTGTCCGATTACCGCGAGGGGGACGAGCGGGTCCCGAGCCTGCCTGGCCGCCGGGCCGGCCGAGCGGGATGCCCGGCGCTCCATCGGCAAACACATCCACGATGAGGACAAAGGAGTTAGTTAGCTTTGGCGTCCGAGTGTCATTTTTTGGCGTAACTCGGCAGTTATTACGACTTAACTGCTCGATAGCACAACGGTGGACTACAGTCCCCTCCGGATTTGTGGCATCTTACACAGATTAGAACGGAGGTTTGCCACCCCCAGCAGACCAGCCTTAGGCGAGCAAGGAACGTGGGGTTCCTAATTATGAAGAGTCTGGGGAAAGTCATTCGGTCTGTACAAGCGTTCGGCCGTGAACTCTCGCGACTATCGAATGCCCCGGAGCCGCAGCGCATGCCAGCGATTGGCATCGCCCTGGGCGGAGGCTTCGCCCGCGGCATCGCGCACATTGGCGTGCTCAAGGTTCTGGAGGAAGAAGGCATTCCGGTGCGCATGGTTGCCGGGACCAGCGTGGGCGCCATCATGGGCGCCGCGTATTGCAGCGGACTGACGATCGCGGAGCTGGAAGAACTCTCCCACAACGTTCGCTTCACGACTTTCGCGCGCTGGACCCTGTCGCGCTACGGCTTCGCCTCGAACGACCGCATGACGGCGTTCTTGCAGCGCACTTTGAAGGTGCAGACATTTGAAGAGATGCGGATCCCACTGGGCGTGACGGCTACGGACTTCAACACGGGCAAAGGTACGGTGTTTACTTCGGGTTCGATTATCGATCCCGTGCGAGCGAGTTGCGCGTATCCCGGAATGTTTCTGCCCGTCGAAATTCGTGGCAGCTGGCTGGTGGATGGCATGCTGTCGTATCCTGTGCCGACGGTCCCGCTGCGCGAAATGGGCGCGGAGCGCGTGCTGGCCGTGCAACTGAAGGGGCAATGGTCGAAGACGAGCGCGCCGCGGCATTACTTTGACGTGATCGGACAATCGTTCGCCATCGCGCAGGAGATGATGAGTTCGGTGTGGAGAAACGCGGCCGACATAGTGATCGAACCCGATGTCGCCGGCTTTGACTATGACGATTTCAAGCGCGCGGACGAATTGATCCGCGTCGGCGAGTTGGCCATGCGCGACGCGCTGCCGGCAGTGCGCAAATGGCTGGAGGTTCCGGCGGAAGCGGCGGCTCCAGTGAACGTGAAAGTGCCGGCGTTGATCGCCAGTCCAGTACCCGCGGACTGAAACCACGGAGCCAGCGTTACCCCGTCACGACGCCACGGACTGCTCGGCCTCGCGAGCGCTTTCGCGAGTAACGATTGCCTGAAATTTCCGCAACACCTCTTCGGAAAGCGCCGGCTTCCGATACGTGCCGACCAGTTCGTCGACGCGCTCACGCGCGCGCGTAAAGACGTCGCTCGCTGGCTCCGATCCGCGTGCGCTGCGATCGATGACGTTGGATGGCAGGTACTGCTCCTGCCGAAAAAGCGCGCGCGTCTCCTTAAGCTTGAGAAATTCTCCGGAGAGTCCGGTTTGCGCAAACATGGCAGTGGCCAGGGTTTCTCCGCCACGTTCTTCGATGCCTCGGGCTTCTATACCTCGAACCAGCCGCTGCGCCGACGCAATCGACTCCGCGTCGATGACGAGCTTCTCGACGCTGTGGCAGGCGAGCGATTCGATCATGCCCGCGCCGGAAATCATGTTGATGCCGGTGAGCGCTCCCAACATGGCGGAGCGGGCGCTCTCCGCGCCGGCCTGGGCGTCGACAAACTTCGAATCGGTTGCGACCAGGTAGCCGTGGGTTGGCAGCCCAAGATGCTTGCCGACTTCGGCGCACGCCAGGTTCAACATAGCGGTTTCGATGGCGCCCATGGGCGCGCCGCCGGTGCGCATGTCGAAGATGGCCGGAGCGCCTCCCCAGACTATGGGCGAACCGGGGCCGGCGAGTTGATGCAGCACGATGCCGGCGAGCGCTTCGGCGGCATGCTGCGTCACCGAACCGGCGAGTGTCACCGGCGCGGTGCCTCCAGCCAGCGGCATGGAAACTATTTCCGCGGGGACGCCGGCGCGGGCCAGGTCGAGCAGGTTGTGCGAACCGAATTCCGACCAGTTCAACGGAGGCGAAGGGCAGACATCGAAGACGGCGCGCGGCTTTTCACGCATCTTGTCTAGGCCGCCGCTGTCGGCGGCCAGCAGGTCGATCATGCCCTGGAGTCCGGCAGCGGAGAACGATCCCGTCACCACCGGCTTGTCGGAATGTTGCAGCACGACGAACAGGCGATAGAGATCGCCGATCGCGCTGGGCAGGTTGCTATCACTACATACGACGGCGGTGGATTGCGCGGCGAACTGTGGCAGCATTTCGGTGACCTGCACGAGGCGCACAAGGTCGCTCGTTTCGGAAGGCCGAGCTTCCATCGTTTCGGGATCGAACATCTGCACGCAGCAGGAGCCGGGATCGAAATGCACGTCGTCGCCGCCATAATGCACGGCCTTTTCGCCCTGGCGGTTGTACAGATAGAAATCCCGCGGAGCCGATGCCAGGCATTGCCGAACGAGGGGCTCGGGGATACGCGCTACTCCATTGCTGACTTCAACTCCCGCCGACTGCAGTAGCTCGACCACCGCCGAGCCTACGCGAACTCCGGGGTTCATCAGCAGTTCGAATGCCTCGCGGAGAATGCGTCCGATGAGTTCAGCGCTTAAGAGTTGAATTTTGGGTCTCATGCGGCGGCCGTTCCTTTGCCCATCAGGTTCTTTGCCAGTTCGAGCGCATCGATGGCATTTCGCGAATAGCCGTCGGCGCCGATTTCAGCCGCCCATTTCTGGGTGATAGCGGCGCCGCCGATAATCGCTTTTACGCGTGGCCGCATACCATTGCGGTCCAGGGCTTCGATCACGGCTTTCTGTCCGGCCATGGTCGTGGTCAGCAAGGCGGAGACGCCGACAATATCGGCATCGATCTCGCGTGCCTTGGCGACGAATTGCTCGGGCGTCACGCTGGTGCCGAGGTCGAAGATCTGGAAGCCGCTGGCGGAAAGAATCGTCGCGACCAGGTTTTTGCCGATGTCGTGGATATCGCCGCGGGCGGTGCCGAGGACGACCTTGCCCAAGGTCTCACGCTCGGAGCCGCGTTTCAGCATTTCCGGTTCAAGAATCTTCATGGCAGCCTGCATCGCTTCGGCCGAAGCCAGCAGATCGGGCAGAAACATCTGGCCGCACCCGAATTGATCGCCGGCGAAGGTGATGCCCGCGGCAAATCCGTGGTTCACGGCCTCGAGCGGATCGACACCGCTGTCGAGCGCCTGCTGCGCCAATTCCGCGGCCTTATCTGGCGCGCCGTCGATGACGCTTTGGCGCATTGCTCCGAAAAGTGGGTCCGACACAGAGCCTCCGTTTGAGGTCAGCCGAAGGATCAGGCCGATCCGGCGCGGATTATACGTCAGCGACAGCCACAAAAATGTGATCTGCGGCACATCGAGATTTTCCGCCTATCCGACCTGCACCGTCAGCATCGATATGGACCCTCCGTCGACGCCTTCGATCGGAAAAGTGACAACTTCGCCCTGCTGGCGGCTGCCCAGTACGTACAGCATGGGCAGGTAGTGATCGGGAGTTGGAATGGAGAGCTGAGCGTCTGGTCCGAGGCGTTCGTAATCGATGAGCGGATTGTATTCGCCGGCCACCATCATCTCCCTGGCTTCTTGCTCGAAGCGAACCGCCCAATCGTAGGGATCGGGCATGTGGCGTCCCCAGGCGTAAGCGTGGAGATTGTGAACCAGGTTCCCGCTGCCGACAATCAGAATGCCTTCGCCTCGCAGGGGCGCGAGTCTTTGGCCGATTTCAAAGTGGAAGGATGCCGGCTGGGTTTCGTCGATGCTGAGTTGCACGACCGGGATATCGGCATCGGGATATACATGTTTCAGCACAGACCAGGTCCCATGATCGAGCCCCCATGCGTTGTCGGATTTTACCGGCAGGGGTTGCAACAGGCTTTGCACTCTGCGAGCAAGTTCGGGATCGCCCGGAGCGGGATACTGCACGCGGTAGAGTTCGGGCGGAAAGCCGCCGAAATCGTGAATGGTTCGCGGAGACGTACTGATGGTGACGCCGGTTCCGGGGACAAACCAATGCGCGGAAATCGACAGAATCGCCTTGGGCCTGCGCGTTTGTGCGCCGATTTGCCGCCATCCCACGGTGTAGTGGTTGTCCGAGAGGGCGTTCATCGGATTGCCGTGTCCGAAAAATATCGCTGGCAGGATTTCAGACATATCTCGGATTCCTCGGGCAGACTCCTCTGTAGGCGGAAACAGTTTACACCTGGGATTTGAGGCCGCCCTCAGCATCCACTCGATGGGACTGCCGATCTGGCCCTTGGCGGTGTTATCCTATGCGGGATCGCACTGCCAGGGGCTTCTCCTCTTCATGTCCAATCCAGAAACGACCAACCCAAACATGTCCGAGCCGAGCATGTCGGAACCGAGTACGCCCGAGTCGACCATACCCGAGCTGTCCACCCTCAACCCACCCGCGCCAGCCAGCCCGCCGGTTGAGCCATCTCCATCCGAATCGCTTCCGGTCGAATCGTTCAAAGACATTTTTTCCAAATACGAGAAGAGCCATCCCCGCAAGCGGGAGGCGGGCGCACAGGGCCGCGAAGGCACGGTGATTACCTTGACTGCCGACTCCGTCGTGCTCGATATCGGATACAAGACCGAGGGCGTGCTGCCGCTCACGGCGTTTCCGGCCGACAAGCCACCAAAGCCCGGCGACAAGGTTCAGGTCACCGTCAAGGGGCGCGACCCCGAAGGCTACTACGAACTGACCCGCGGCAAGGTCGAGCGCCCCACCGATTGGGCGTCGCTCGAAAAGGCTTTTGCCGAGAAGTCGATCATCGTCGGCACCGTGACCGGCGTAGTCAAGGGGGGATTGAGCGTGGATATCGGTGTGCGCGCCTTCATGCCCGCCTCCCGCACCGGAACAAAAGACGCCTCCGAAATGGAGAAGCTGGTCGAGCAGGAGATCCGCTGCCGCATCACCAAGATCGATGTGGATGACGAAGACGTGGTGGTCGATCGCCGCGCCATTGCCGAAGACGAAGAACGGGCCGGCAAGGAGCGCCGTTTTTCGGAGCTTAAAGAAGGCGATACGGTGCAGGGCGTGGTTCGCAGCCTCACCGACTACGGGGCGTTTGTCGAGATCGGCGGAGCGGACGCGCTGCTTCACGTCGGCGAAATTTCCTGGCATCGCGTTAACAAACCGGCGGACGTGCTCTCCGTGGGCCAGCAGATTGAGGCGAAGATCATCAAGATCGATCCCGATAAGCATCGCATTGCCATCAGCATGAAGCAGATGCAACCGCATCCGTGGGATGCCGTTGCCGGAAAATACACCGCGGGCGAGCGAGTGCGCGGCACCGTCACGCGACTCATGGATTTCGGCGCGTTTGTCGAGATCGAGCCGGGCATCGAAGGCCTGATTCATATTTCCGAGATGTCATGGGGCAAGAGGGTGCGGACCGCGTCGGATGTGGTGAAGGTGGGCGAGACGGTCGAGGCGGTGATACTTGGAGTGCAGGCGCCGGAGCGCCGGATTTCTCTGGGCCTGAAGCAGGCGCTGGGCGATCCGTGGGTGGGCGCGGCGGAAAAATTCGCTCCGGGCACGGTGATCGAAGGACCGGTGACGAACCTGACCAAGTTTGGGGCTTTCGTGCAACTGACCGAAGGCGTGGAGGGCATGATCCACGTCAGCGAAATCAGCGCCGAGAAGCGAATCAATCATCCGCAGGAGGTGCTGCGGCAAGGACAAGTGGTCAAGGCGCAGGTGCTGGCGCTCGATGTCGAGAAGCGGAACATCCGGCTAAGCATGAAACAACTGGTTCCAACCAGACTAGATGAATACCTGGCCGAGCACAAAGAAGGCGATCTGGTGACGGGTCGACTGACCGAGGTCTCCGGAGCCAACGCGCGTGTGGAGTTGGGCGAAGGCGTGCGGGCTACGTGCCGGATCGTTGAGCGTACAGCGGAACGTGCGGCGAAAGAAGGCAAGGGCGCGGAAGCGGCATCTTCATCTTCATCCAAACCCGATTTGTCTTCGCTCGGTTCGATGCTGCAGACACGCTGGAAAAGCGGCGCTCCCGCCGCCGAGGCGAAACCGGATTCGTTGCGGGCGGGGCAGATTTGCAAGTTTCGGATTGTGAAGC
>Ga0302155_10000216_pt1 | contig 48508 bp, 42 predicted proteins | sample I_Bog_N3_1_FD_193508 | JGI IMG/M metagenome (GOLD analysis project Ga0302155, IMG submission 193508) | Peat permafrost microbial communities from Stordalen Mire near Abisko, Sweden - I_Bog_N3_1 | ecosystem: Environmental > Terrestrial > Soil > Wetlands > Peat | place: Sweden: Abisko, Stordalen... | reverse complement strand
GTCCTTTCTGACAGGCGGCCAATCCTAGCGCCAGTGCAGTGTGCGTCTTGCCGACACCCGAAGGGCCTAGCGCGATGACGTTCTCACGCTTATCAATCCACTCACATCGAGCTAATTCCAGCACCAGCGATTTGTTCAAGCTTGGCATCGCCATGAAGTCGAAGGTATCCAGACTCTTGGTCACTGGAAACCGAGCCAATCGGATATGGCGTTCCATCGTCCGGCGTTCGCGGTCGATGCGCTCCAGTTCGCACAACCGCAATAAATAGCGCGGGTAATCCACGCCTTCCCGTGCGCAGTCAGCTCCGACTTTCTCATACTCACGGGCGAAGGTCGGCAATTTCAGCGCTTTGAAGTGATTCACCAGTAGCACCTGCGGTCCCACCGTGGTGGCCTCAATGGACGGTTCGCTCATACGCGGCCTCTGATATCGGTTCGAGTCACTGACACAGGCTGACTGAGCAAACTGAGGTAGCTACCGGCATCGGTTGTGCCAACCGTGGTACTCGGCAAATAGGGATACAACGTCAGGTCCAGTTTGGGCGGTCGTCGTTCGATGGCGCACAGCACCAGATGTTTAATGGCATCAAAGCTGAGTACGCCCAGATGATGGGCCTGACTTGGAGATTAGAAACGTACTCGATCTTCTATTTGTTTTATGGCACGAAGAGCACTGACTCCGTATCGTTTGTTGTCAGAAAGCTCTCTGAGCAACAATAAGTCATTGGCGTCACCAGCCTCAGTACAGAAGTCAGGCGCATGAGCAAGCCAGAACAATGATAAGCACCTACTGTGCGTTGCTGCCGCAAGAGACTGACATCTTTTTTTCGCATCGCGGGCAGCGGCTGGCCTGAGCCGGATGGAGGTTGCTCCTGTGCCAATTCTCGCATCCTCTGGTGAACAGGATCATCCCGCTCTACAGGTGTCGGCCTTCGATAGGTGCGCCGATTCAGGAAAATTAAGCTGCTGGTCCACCGCTCAGGGAACAATTTTTGGCTCCAGAGACTCTCCTTAGACTGAAATTTTCCTCGTCATACTCGGGGTCTCACCGAATCGATTACGATAACTGCGACTAAAATGAGCCACATGATTGAAGCCCCAACGAAATGCAACCTCACTGATCGCCAGATGCCTGAGTGCATGATTTTTCAAATCAATACGGCTGCGTTCGAGGCGTAATGTCCATATATAACGATTGACTGATGTTCCATCCAGCTCAAACAGACGCGACAACTGCCGGGTCGACAAGCCTACGGCACGACTGATCGATTCACAACTGATCTCATCATCTGCCAAATGCTGCTGAATATAGTTTTTCGCACGCCATAAGCTGGCCAGAGAAGACCTGGTCGTCGCCAGCTTGTCATCCTGTACACGCAGCGCTGTCGATAACAATTCCAAGACTTGCGTAGCCCGCTGCTCACGAGAAAACTCTTCGCTGTCGAAGGCACGATGAATCGCCTGTGCACACCAGCCGACAATCCCGTCACTATGATCGATCTTGATCAGTTTTTTGTATTGCCAAGGCCCCAACTCTTGCTCAAACACGCTACGCGGAATATCCAGAACACACATCTCCATGTCACCAGGAAAACCATGACCATAGGGATGGGTAGTATCGTAGAGCACAATATCGCCGGGTACATGATGAACACAATCGATCCCTTGATAGGTAAAACCTTTTCCCCGCTTCATCAGGCACACAAAGACTGGATCCCGCCCATCCGTGCGTATCGCTCCTGCGGTACGCGTGACCGAATGTTCGCTAGCAACAATCGAGGCAGCACGAAACAAGTGAAAATCCTTGTGCAACAGTGTCGCATTCAGGCCCGTCTCCCGATGACCACCACATTCGACATTGATCAATAGCTGACCGACCGTACGCAGCCAGAATTCGGTTGTATTGTCATCCGCATGGTGTGTAGAGATACGGATGTCGCTCGACAGTCCGCTCATCGGTATTCTCCCAGCGTTTTCCAGCCAAGCAGCAACTCCTGAACAGGTATCGATAGAGAATCCAAACTCATACGAACAATGGATTTCTTGCACATGATGGTCTCCTGATGACATCTTTTTTGATAGCGCTTCTGATAATGGCACTGTATTTTTATCTAACATATTAGCAAAAAAAACTTTAAGCGCAAGAAATTTTGCCCGCACCACTCCTGATGTCTTGCCTCGCGGCATCGCAGACGACGCCATCCAGCAACAATGGCCGAATCAGTCAAGCTGATCGTCCAGCTCGGATAAATTTTATATAGCAATCCCTATACAGTTCCAGCACCTGCCTGAGACCCGCGCACAAGGCTGACCGCCAGAGTGCGAAGTGCATCAACGACTGTGGGCAAGGACAACTACAAAGGAGATGACAATGTTATTGATCTATCAAAATCGCAAGAAATATGGGTCGCACCAAGTCTCATTCACGCCTGTACAACGAGGTGCAGCATGAAATCCATACGCTACGAAAATAAGCTATTAATTATTCTTTCACTAAGCTTCGGCTTTGTTTTTTTTGACCGGCTGGCGCTATCTTTTTTATTCCCATTCATTTCAGCGGAGCTACATCTCAATAATACTCATCTTGGTATGCTGTCCTCCTCCCTGGCCCTGACATGGGCATTATCTGGCGTCATACTTGGTGCTTACTCGGACAAACTTGCCAGTAAAAAACCGATGCTGATGATCGCCGTACTGGCGTTCTCCTTATTTTCTGCCTTGTCAGGACTCGTCACCGGTTTTATTTCATTACTGTTGTTTCGCGCCTTGATGGGAGTCGCGGAAGGCCCGGTTTTACCAATTTCCCAGTCGTTGCTAGCAGCCGCTTCAACGCCTAGCCGACGCGGCCTTAACATGGGAATCGTGAATGGTTCAGCACCCGGTTTTCTCGGTGCCGTAGTCGGTCCGCCAGTATTAATCTGGCTGGCGACCACCTTCGGCTGGCGGCATGCGTTTTATGTCTCTTGTATTCCAGGTTTGTTGATTACCTTGTTGATCTGGAAGTATGTCAACGGTCGCAACCCCTCCCAAGCGACACAGCAACGAACACCTGAGAGCAGTGAAAAAATCCCGTTTTCTGCCCTGCTTAAAAATCGGAATATTGGTCTGTGCGTGCTGATTGCCTGTTTTTATCTGACCTGGTTTGTGATCATCATTTCTTTCACGCCGACCTTTCTGATGCAGGTCAAACAGTTCACGCCGCAGACCATGGGTTATGTCATGAGCAGCCTGGGTTTTGCATGGGTGGCCTGGGGCTTCGCAGTACCTGCGGTATCCGACCGTATCGGCCGAAAACCGGCATTATTGCTGTTCTCGTTGATGGCGACGTGTTGCCCGCTGGTCTTGCTGTACATCAATTCATCGACGTTGATGATGCCGCTGGTTTTTCTGAGCTACACCGGACTGGGTTGTTTTACCCTGTTCATGGCAACCATTCCGGCAGAAAGCATACCGCCTCGTGCGATTGCCACAGCGCTCGGTTTGATCATGGGTGTGGGTGAACTGGTAGGTGGATTTATCGCACCGACAGTGGCTGGCTTCGCCGCTGACCGTTTCGGTCTGTCCATCGTCATGTGGATCTCGGCAGCAGGTGCCTTTGTGCCAGCCATGCTGTCCTTGTTTCTGACGGAAACAGCACCACAGATCGTACGAAAAAAAATGCCGTTTTCACTTTCTGGTGCTGATCAACCACTGGCATAAAGATGTCAAGCCTGTAATCACAACATTCAGTAACAACATCCAGCAGCGACATCCACGACCTCTCCGTAGAGGCCGGCAGAGTCGCGCCATGCAGGAAAAAAATCAGTAAAAAAATAAAACTGTTCTGGATAGTCACCGCTATCCAGACAGTCCGGCTTCATCTATTGAAGCATAAAAAAGCAGGTATCCAATCCAATAAAGGAGATCGACAATGAAAAGAAAAGTGTGGATTCACAAGGCAATCATATTCGGCGCCATGAGCGTGACTGGCAGCACGGCATTTGCGACGGAAGGTGGAGGCTCGATTTATCCGAACGGCACCGAAAACTACACCGTGGCAGTCATGCCACCACCGGGTGTTTATGTCCTGGAATACTTAAGTAGCTATAGTGCAAACAAGTTCCTAGATAACAATGGCAATCAGGCCGCCAACAATTTCCACCTGAATGTATCGGCAATGGCAACCCGGGCCATCTGGGTCACGGATCAGCAGATATTAGGAGGCCAGCTCTCCTTCCATACCATTGCGCCCTTGCTCAATATGGGCGTCAGCGTAGATGGCGCGGGTCAAAGTAAAAGTGGCCTGGGCGACATGACCTTTGGTGCTGGTCTTGGGTACCACGTCTCCGACAAGCTGCATTATGTTGTGGGATTTGATATCAATGCGCCTACCGGTGCATACAACAAGAACGACATGATCAATCTGGGTCGTAATTACTGGAATCTGGAACCGCTCGCTGCTCTTAGTTACATACAGGCCGATGGCATCAATGCCGATCTGAAAGTGATGTACGATTTCAACGCCACCAATAGCGACACGAACTATAAATCAGGACAAGAACTACATGCTGACTATGCGCTTGGCTGGGGCTTCGGCAAGAATTTTGTAGCAGGTGTCGGCGGTTATATCTACCAGCAGATAACAAACGACACGCAGAATGGCGCGACTATACAGAATAATAGTGGCAGGGCTATGGCAATAGGTCCTTCGGTCAAATACGATAGTGGTAAAGGTTGGTTTTTGACTGCCAAGTACGAAAAAGAATTTAATGTCAGAAATCGTCCAAAAGGTGGTGGACTCAACATCAAGATGAACATCCCGTTTTAACTTACTGATGCTTGTCACTCGTCCGGCACAAAGCCGGACGAGTACAACTGAGCCGTTTTACTTCCCAACATCGGGCGGACTCATAACAGCCTATTAATAAGCGATACACACCGACTTCAGTTCGGTACACGCCTCAACCGCATGTTTGCCAAACTCCCGTCCCATTCCCGACTGTTTGTATCCACCAAACGGCAAATTAGGATCAAGAGGGATATGACTATTCACCCACACCGTACCGGCTTCTATCCTTGGCACTATCCGCATTGCTGCTGACAGGTCATTGGTCCACAAGCTGGCGGCAAGCCCGTAACGGCTGTCGTTGGCCAGTTGCAATACCTGCTCTTCTGTATCAAACGGCATGGCGGCCAAAACGGGGCCAAAGACTTCATCGCGCATGAGTGTGTTGCGGTGATCAACGTCAACGATGACTGTCGGCTTGATGAAGTACCCAGGCAAGCCTGAAGCATCACCGCCAGCCAGCATCTTTGCGCCCTGACTGAGACCGGCATCAATGAGGCGGGTCACCGACTGTTGCTGGCGCGCTGACACCAGCGGATTAATCTGTGCCTGCAAATCCATACCTGCGCCCAGTGTCATGGAATTGGCGACATCTGCCACGCCCTCCATGATTTTCTGGAATTTGCTGCGATGAATATACAACCGTGAAGCCGCAGCGCAGACTTGTCCTTGATTCAGAAATCCCGCCATCAGAATCGCCTGTACCGTCTTGTCGACATCGGCATCGGCCAGAACGATCAGCGGATTTTTTCCGCCGAGTTCCAGGGTAAAGCGGGTCATATTCTCGACAGCCGCATGACCGACCTGCTTGCCGGTGGCGGTGGATCCGGTAAACGAGATCTTGCTTACCAAAGGATGGGTCGTCAACGCCTGACCTGACTGCGCGCCATCGCCGGTAACAATATTGACCACCCCGGCCGGAATCCCTGCCTGCAATGCCAATTCGCCTAGACGCAGTGCCGTCAGCGGGGTTTCCGGCGACGGCTTGAGAACCACGGTACAACCCGCAGCCAGGGCTGGAATCAACTTCCAGATCGCAATCATCAATGGAAAATTCCACGGTACGATACCGGCAACCACACCAATCGGTTCGCGTCGAGTAGAGGCGTTATAGCGGGTGCCTGGCGGCATCGGGATCGAGACATCGAGCGTCTCTCCTTGCAGCTTGGTAGCCCAGCCTGCCATATAACGCACATATTCCAGTGAAGCACCGACTTCAATCGCACGCGCAATATGCAGCGACTTTCCTTGATTCAAGGTTTCCAGCTGCGCCAGTTCTTCGGCATGCTGTTCAAGGATATCGGCCAGTTTAAGCAAAATTCTTTCACGCTCAGCCGGACGCTTTGCCGACCATGCACCGGAAGTAAAGGCATGATGCGCGCTGCGTACTGCAGCATCGACGTCGACGGCATCGGCACTGGCGACTGTAGCAATAACTTCCCCGGTGGCCGGATTACGTACCTCCAGACGTTTTCCTGATTGTGCAGGCTGCGCCTTTCCCTCAATCAAGAGACCGTGTTCTTTCTGTAAAAACGCCTGTACCTGCGGCAAAATCATGACCAATTGTTGAGTCATTGTGTTCCTCCTTTAAAAATTGTCTTTTAGTTGTTAAGAATAAATTCAGCACACCGTTCCGCAATCATGATGACCGGTGCATTGGTATTACCTGAAATAATGTTTGGCATGATCGAAGCGTCGCAAATACGCAAACCTTCAACTCCATTGACCTGCAGTTGCGGGTTGACGACGGCATCGGTATCACTGCCCATGCGGCAGGTACCGACCGGGTGATATACCGTTTTTGCCATGCGACGAACATAGGCTTCCAGCTTGGCATCCTGATCGTCTTCCACAGCGTCAAGCAGCAACTCTTCACTGATGAGTTCTCGCAGGGATGGCGCCCGCATAATCTGACGCGCCAGCTTGACGCCACGTACCAGCGTATCGACATCGCTTTGCTCACGCAAAGCGCCGCTATCAAAGAAAATGGGGGCTGATGGATCCGCACTGCGCAACTTCACGGAGCCACGCGACTTGGGTCGCAATATGCATGGATTGATCGAGATACCATGTCCTTCGACAGGATCGCGCTCAACGTCTCCCACCAATGTTGGTAATACATGGAACTGGATATCGGCACGGCCGCTGCCACTGGTATCCACAAAACCACCGGATTCGACCACATTGGACGTCAGTAATCCGGTGCGGAAAAGTTTCCATTGCAGTCCGTGTTTGAGAGCAGTCAGGCCTTTATCATTACCTAGCAGGCTAATCGGTGCGCGTGTACGGCCGTACAGAGAAACTTCAAGATGATCTTGATAATTCTCGCCCACTTGCGGTGCATCGACCAATGACGTAATGCCCATACTCTTGAGATGTGCCGCAGAACCGATGCCGGACAACATCAACAGCTTTGGTGTGGTCAAGGCCCCTGCTGTAAGGATCACATCCTGCCGAGCTGTCGCTTGATGCTGGCTGCCGTCAGCAGTACGCCATTGAACGCCATTGGCGCGCTTGCCCTCGAAACAAATACGCGTCACATAACAACCGGTACGCACATCCAGACCGGGGGCATCAGCGACCTCTGCCAAATAGGTCGATGCCGTGCTACCGCGCTCTCCATTGAAGGTTGTGGTGTGATAAAAGCCAATGCCCGCCTGTTGTTCACCGTTGAAGTCATCGTTATAAGGAAAACCGACCTCCTGCGCGGCGCGTACAAACCCCAGACTCAAGGGATGCCGATAACGCGTATCGCTGACCTTGAGCGGGCCATGACAACCATGTAACGCGCCTGACAAGCGCATATGCCCTTCGGATTTTTTGAATGCAGGCAACACGCTTTGCCAGTCCCAACCATGACAGCCCTGTGCAGCCCAATCGTCATAATCACGCGAAGTTCCACGAATATAAAGCATGGCATTGACCGAACTGCCACCACCTAATGTACGTCCTTGCGGCACATAAGTCGGACGTCCGGCGGCATGCTCCTGCGGTTCACTTTTGAAGATGATCGTGCGTTCGGTGCCAATGACCCGCACAAACGTGGCCGGCATGTGGATAAAGAGATTATTGTCCTTCGGGCCATCTTCCAGCAGAAGCACCGTTCTGCCAGCCTTGACCAGCCGGTGCGCCAGTGCACATCCGGCCGAACCGGCTCCGACAATGATATGGTCAAATGTAGTTATCAATTACGTCTCCTTAATGTTAGCCAGGGCTACTCCCTGTGAGTAGCCAGCTTAGCGGGCATCAAAAAGATTTTTTGACTGTTCAGGACAGCTGTTTTGATCAATACAGACACAGGCGACACAGGCAGGCCATTAGTACCCACTGCGTGTGGAAAAGTTATCGTACTGCGTGCATTGCATCGCTTCCGCAAGCCAGTCACGGCGGCCTTGTATGGCATGCGGTAGTGTCTTTTCCGGGAAAGTCGCGTGTTCCTGCTCACATGGCACGACAATCTCGCTTGCCGACACGCGTCCCACACCAGGCCAGCGTACGCCAAAGAAAGATGGCTTAGGCATGATTAAGCTCCACTTTCTGATGCGGTATCCGATGAAACAGCCGGTCGAAATAAATCAAACTATCCCTACCCTGTGCCGGCAAATCAATTTTTTCGATTGCCACAATCAGAATGCTATGACTACCGACCTCTTCCGTACGGATCAGGCGTCCCTGCAAGTTTGCCAGCGCCTGACTCAACACCGGCAGTTGCAGGTGTCCTTCCTGCCAGGAGGGATCGGCAAAGCGATCTTCCATGGCAACACCGGTCATGCCCGCAAAATCGCGCGCCCGTGCCTCCTGCTCTGCCGCCAAGACATTAATGCAGATCATGCCGTTGTCCTTGAACACCTGATTCATGGCACTAGAGCGATTGAGGCAAACAAGCATAGTAGGTGGCGCATCACTGATCGAGCACACTGCCGTGGCAGTGATGCCGCAACGACCTGCGGGGCCGTTGCTGGTAATGATATTGACAGCGGCCCCTAAGCGCGCCATGGCATTACGAAAGTCGCTACGATTGCGATCTATGTTGTCCATGTCGGTCTCCTATTACTGGCGTACCTGATCCAGCACATTGATATCGTCACTATTGTGCAGATGCGGTGCCAGCCAGCCGTTCTGATCATAGTCGGCCAGACATTGATCAACCAGTGCCGTCATCTTCGCCAGTGATCCCGAGCCTTGTGCATGACGCAGACATTGCATGCGAATTTCATCCTGGCTACCGGCATAGTTGATTTCATAGAGTTCATGACGGCCACCGAATTCGGTACCAATCGCATCCCACAGCAGCTTCAGGATCTTGATGCGCTGTACATGATCAATACCGCCAGAACCACGCACATAGCGCGCCAGATAGGCATCCAGTTGCGGGTCCTTGAAGTCGCGTGAACCAGATGGCAAATAGATCAGGCCACTGGCGACAATCTCTTCAATAATTTTCTTGATCGCGCTATATGCTTGCGGTGCCAGCACCCGGTAGGCTTGCTGCGCTTCGGTACCGGGCATCCAGCTACCGTTCTTCCAGGCACTCGAATTGGCGGCCATGGCATCAGTCAAGGACCAGAAGGTATTGCGCCATGCCAACACTTCTCCGACCGCCGCCTGCACACCTCGGAAATCCATGGTGCCGGTGCATTGCAATGCCTTCACCAGCAAGCCGCTGATAAAGTCGAGCTTGACCGCCAGACGGGTGCAGGCCTGCATCGGAAACAAGCGACCAAACCCGCCCTGCGGGAACCAGCTACGGCAACGCTCCAGATCGCGGTAGATCAAGACGTCTTCCCAGGGAATAAAGGCATTGTCGAGAATCAGGATGGCATCGTTCTCATCGAAGCGGCTTGACAAGGGATAGTCAAACGGCGCACCAGTGAGGCCTGCATTGAGTTCGTAGGATGGACGACAGATCAGCTTCATCCCAGGCGTATTCATGCCGGCAATAAACATCAGCGCTAATTCATTGCTATCGCCCAGCAAACCAGCAGAACCCTGGCCAATGAAATTGTAGTGTGTCAGTGCCGAGCCGGTAGCCACCACCTTGGCACCACTGACATAGATACCGGCATCGGTTTCACGATCAACGGTAATAAAGACATCACGCACCTGATCAATTGGTTTGTCACGATCAATCGGTGGATTGACGATAGCATGATTGAGGTACAGGCAGGATTCTTGAATCCGCTTGTACCATTTGCTGGCATTGGCTTCGAACTTACCATAAAACTCCGGCACGATACCCAGCGCACTACCGAAGGCCGCCTTGTAATCCGGAGTCCGCCCCATCCAGCCATAACTCAGCCGCGACCATGCGGCAATCGCATCGCGTTGCGCTTTCAACTCATCCGCATTGCGAGCGTAACGGAAAAACTTATGGGTATAGCCGCCGTTGCCGGTATCAGTTTCCCAGCACAATTCGTCCTTGGTCGCAGGATCGTGCAGGGCATCATAAAGTTTGGCAATCGAGGCTACGGAATTACGAAATGCAGGATGGGTCGTCACATCCTTGACGCGATCACCGTAAATGTAGATTTCACGGTTGTCACGCAAGGACTCCATATATTCAGCACCGGTAAAGGGACGGGTCTTGTCGGCGCGCACATCTTCAGGAAGGAATTTTTGCAGATCGCGGGATGTCATTCTGGTCTCCGATTTTTGTATGGTTAGTGGATGAACAGATGATGCAATTTTTTACAGCGATACCCAATGCACTGAAGCCAGAATCGTTGGTACTTTTCATGTCTTTCTGGCGCGTGTTTCATCGCGCCATTCTCCCGGTGCCAGCATGGCATGCAAACGGAAAAACCGACTAAAGTAAGAGACGTCTTTAAATCCTAGATCAAAGGCAATTTCGGAGACCGATACAGCAGAAAACAATAGCTGACGCTTGGCCTCCTGCAACACCCGATCATGCACCAGACGCTTGGAAGACAGATCCGCTACGCGACGACAGATGTCGTTGAGGCGGGGTTCTGTAAGATTCATGGCGGCAGCATATTGCGCCAGCGTCCAGTGCTGACGAAAATGCTCCTCGATCAGCTGATTGAATTTCTGAAACAATTGCACATCCACCTGGCGCAAAGCCTTACCAACAGATGTCGGTGCCGACGACGGCAAGCGCGCCATGGAAACAAATGCCAGACGCGTCAACGCCACCAGATTGAGTCCACGCCCGATATTGCGCGATGCAAACTCACTCGCCAGCAAGGAAAAGTAATAGAGTAAGCGGTCTTGCTCTTGTTCGCCAGTCGATGGAACGGCACGTAGTTCGGTACACATGGGTATGCCCAGACAACGTTCCAGCTCGCCACTAGGATCGCTCTTGAATAAGCGCCAGATCAGTTGCTGACGCACAGATAGCACATGCCCTTGTGCATCATCGCTGATGATGAATGCATGCGTTACTGATGGCGGTGTCAGAAAAAACAACGGCGCTGTGACGTGATAGAAACGATCATCCAGATACAAGCGCACTTCTCCCTGCGTGAGCAGGTGAATCTGAAAAACGCGGTCATGCCGATGCGCGATCATGTTGCGCCCAAAGAAATCTGCCAGCCGCGATAACGCCTCGCAGTGCACTTCCTCATCCTCATAGCGCAAATCGAAGGTGCGTCCCAGATCAATATTGGGAATCGACGCACTTAGACCAGCCTGTTTTGGCATGATGCGCGATCTCCTAAGCGACGCGTGTCTTCTTGCGGGCGGTCGTGGATGACTTTTTCTCCGCCGCCGTTGTGGGCTTCACGGATTTCACGGATTTTTTTGCTACCGGTTTCTTGCTGGCAGCCGTTAAGGTGACCTGCTCCACTTCATTATTCTGTTGTTCCAGAAAACGATCCAAGGCCGCATAGAGACCGGCCACGGCATCGGCCCCGATACCGGCTTCAAGATAGGCATATTGTTGCTCGATTAAGGGCGCAATATTTTTGATCAAAGTCCGACTTTTGGCCGTCAATGCCACCAGGATACGGCGCTGATCCGTATCGACGCGGGTGCGATCAACCAGTTGCATATCTTCCATACGCAGCAGCACGCCAGCCAAACTGGGACTCAGAATCTGGCAGGTTTCACAGATTTGCCACTGTTCCATCGGCTCATTGAAATCACTGATGGTGCGAATCACACGCCATTGCTGCTCGGTCAGACCATGATGATTGAGAATGCGGCGAAAATTGCCCATCACGCATTCACGCGCCTGCAATAACAGCAATGCCAGATTTCTGTGTTTAAACGATTTTTCCACGACTATTTTTCCATTCAATCCAAGTGCGTCTGGTGGCGCTGTCAGTCTGCGCAACAGCATATTACAGATGTTCAAAAAACAGATGCCCAGCCGCCAATTTTCGCATGCAAATGAAGATACTCAAAGCGCAATAGACTTGCTTCACGCCTACAGAAAACTACGCTGACGGTGGAGCAAATAAATCTGAATTCAGGTTGACACACTAACATATTAGTAATTATATTATGGAATATATTAGTTAGTTTAAACAAGGATAGTTTTATCCTACACTAGCGCAATAATGAAGAGGCTGTAACGACAAAGACACAGCATGATGTGTAGCAACAACGTCCTGGCAATGTCGCAACCAACATTAAAAACCAATACATTCTTAATGGAGATCAGGCAGACGCGCCAATCAAGGCCAGAAGGCCCGCTCCCGCGTATCTGCCTGGAAAACAATGACCACACCTACTTTCTCTCAAGCATTAACAAGCAGCAGAGCCACTGTCTACGGCGTCATCCTGAATGACCATGACTCACTCTCACGCATGGGCGCTTCCTTGTCCGACGCTCCCTATAAAGGGGCACCCAAGGCACCAGTTCTGTATATCAAACCGGCCAATACCTTCAACAGTGACCAGGCCGTCGTCAACTTGCCGAAGGCCGCCACAGCGCTGGAAATCGGCGCCACTATCGGCATCGTCATCGGCGCTACGGCAGCGCGCCTGAACCTCGACAGCGCCGCAGCGGCAATTGCCGGTTATGTCATCGTGGCCGATCTGAGCTTGCCGCATAGCAGCTATTACCGCCCGGCGATCCGTGAAAAATGTTTTGACGGCGCTTGCGTGATCAGTGATCAGATGATCGCCGCCGAGGCCGTAGCGAAGCCGGGAAGTCTGGAAATCGCCACCCTCATCAACGACCGTGAGGTGGAACGTCGCAAGCTGAGCGATTTGGTACGCGACATACCGGGCTTGTTACGCGATGTCAGCGAATTCATGACATTGCGCCGTGGCGATGTCTTGCTGGTCGGCGTCAAATGGCAGGCCGCACAGGCCAGCGCAGGCGATCAGGTCACGTTGCATGTTGCAGGTCTTGGTCAAGTCAGCTTCAGTATCGGTGCTGCCGTCACATCTGAAAGCCCCAGCGTGGCTGCAACCAAAAAACGTAAGCGTACCTTTGGTCGTATTTTCTTCAATGGTGCTATCCACGAAGTTGAGCCGGTCGTTGATGAAACACCAAACACACCAGCACGTATCCGTCTGGCCGACGGCAAAGTGCTGCTGCACAGCGAAGCACAATGGCTACCACCGATCGAGCCTTGCAGTATTTTTGCACTCGGCCTGAATTATGCCGATCATGCCCGCGAGCTGGCCTTCAAGGCACCGGAACAACCGCTGGTTTTCCTCAAAGGACCGACCGCACTGACCGGCCATCTTGGTCGCAGCCACCGCCCTGCTGATGCGACTTACATGCACTATGAGTGCGAACTGGCAGTGGTCATCGGCAAGCATGCACGCAACGTCAGTCGTGAAGATGCCTACCACTATGTGGCCGGCTATACGGTAGCCAATGATTATGCGATCCGAGATTATCTGGAAAATTATTACCGCCCCAATCTGCGCGTCAAAAACCGCGATGCCTGCACCCCACTCGGTCCCTGGCTGGTCGAAGCGGACGCCGTCGCCGATCCGATGAATCTGGTACTGACCACCTCGGTCAACGGCAAGGAGACACAGCGCGGCAATACCGCCGATATGGTCTTCGATATCCCGGCGCTGATCGTCTATCTGTCGTCCATCATGACTCTGTCGCCCGGCGACATCATCCTCACCGGCACACCGGAAGGACTGGCCGATGTAGTTGCCGGTGATTGTGTGGTCACCACAATCGAAGATATCGGTAGCCTCACGAACACGATTGTCAGTGATGAAGATTATTTTCATCCTACTGTTGTTGCGTAATACGCCTCCCACTTATTGTCACAAGCGAGTGAAACCATGATCAAACATCTTATCAACGGCCAACAGATCGAAAGCCGTCAAACCTTTCAGACCGTCAATCCTGCCAATAATGAAGTTCTCGCCGAAGTCGCCAGCGGTGGCGAAGCGGAAGTCGCCGCGGCAGTCCAGGCGGCCAAGGATGCCTTTCCGGCCTGGGCCGGAAAACCAGCGGCCGAACGCGCCAAACTAATACGCAAACTTGGTGAGCTGATTACCCAGAACGTTCCCGAACTGGCCGAACTGGAAACCCAGGACACCGGCCAGGTCATCGGTCAGACCAAGAAGGCACTAATCCCGCGCGCGGCGGACAACTTCCATTTCTTTGCGGAAATTGCTGCTCACATGGATGGCGAAGCGTATCAATCCGATACAGGCCATCTCAATTACACGATGTGGAACCCGGTCGGCGTCTGTGCCTTGATCTCGCCTTGGAATGTCCCGTTCATGACCGCCACCTGGAAAACTGCGCCCTGCCTGGCGCTGGGCAATACGGCCGTGATGAAAATGTCGGAACTGTCGCCCTTGACGGCGGACCGTCTGGGCCAACTAGTGCTGGAAGCGGGTATTCCGGCCGGTGTATTCAACGTGGTGCATGGCTATGGCAAAGATGCCGGTGAACCCTTGATCCGTCATCCAGACGTACGCGCCATTTCCTTCACCGGTAGCACGGCTACGGGCAACCGTATCGTGCAACAGGCAGGACTGAAGAAATTCTCAATGGAACTGGGTGGTAAATCACCGTTCGTGGTGTTTGATGATGCCGACTACGAGCGTGCCCTTGACGCTGCCATCTTCATGATTTTCTCCAACAACGGTGAGCGCTGCACGGCCGGCTCACGGATCCTGATACAGCGTGGCATCTACGACAAATTCGTGGCCGATTTCGCGGCACGAGCAGCACAGTTACAAGTCGGTGATCCGTTGGACCCGAATACCATTATCGGACCGATGATCAGTCCACAACATCAACAAAAGGTGGCGCGTTATATCGAGATCGGCAAGGCCGAAGGTGCACGTGTGGTCTTTGGCGGCGGTAATGTCGAGGTTCCGGCCCATCTGAAGAACGGCAACTGGATCCAGCCGACCGTGTTCGCCGATGTCGACAACCGCATGACCATTGCGCAGGATGAAATTTTCGGACCGGTGCCCTGCCTGATTCCGTTTGAAACTGAAGCCGATGCGCTGCGCATTGCCAACGACACCATCTACGGCCTGTCGTCCTATGTCTGGACCGAGAATACCGGCCGCGCCTTGCGTATGGCGCGTGGCGTCGAAGCCGGGATGGTCTTCATCAACAGCCAGAACGTGCGCGATCTGCGTCAGCCATTCGGCGGTGTCAAAGCCTCCGGTACCGGCCGAGAAGGCAATCATTTCAGCTTCGAAGTCTTTGCCGAAGCTAAAAACGTCTGCCTCTCTTATGGCAGCCATCCGATTCCACGCTGGGGTGTGTGAGCCTCCATTACCTAATTTGACAATATAAGGAGACACAGCATATGGGCAAGTTAGCACTGGCTGCAAAAATTACACATGTACCGTCGATGTATCTGTCCGAACTGGATGGTCCGCATAAGGGCTGCCGTCAGGCCGCCATCGACGGCCATCATGAAATCGGCCGCCGCTGTCGTGAGCTCGGAGTCGATACCATCGTCGTCTTTGACGTCCACTGGCTGGTCAATTCGGAATATCACATCAATGCCGGCCCGCACTTTAAAGGTATTTATACCAGTAATGAATTGCCACATTTCATCAAGAATCTGCCCTACGAATACCCAGGCAACTCGGTGCTGGGCCATCTGATTGCGGAAGTCGCCACTGAGCTCGGCGTCAAAAGCCGGGCCCACAGCGATACCACGCTGGAACTGGAATACGGCACGTTGGTGCCGATGCGCTATATGAACCAAGACCAGCATTTCAAGGTGATCAGTGTGGCCGGTTGGTGCGTCTGGCATCAGCTGGAAGAAAGCATGCGGTTCGGCCAGGCCGTACGAAAGGCTATCGAAGAACGCTATGACGGTACGGTCGCGGTACTGGCCAGTGGTTCACTGTCGCACCATTTTGCCGATAACGGCACCGCCCCCGATTACATGCACAAGGTCTACAACCCCTTCCTCGAAGAGATGGACAAGCGCGTGGTGGAAATGTGGAAACGCGGTGACTGGGCGACTTTCATCGAAATGCTACCTATGTACAACGAAAAATGCTGGGGTGAAGGCGGCATGCATGACACCGCAATGCTGCTCGGCCTGCTCGGCGGTGCCAGCTACGACCAGCCTGTAGAAGTGGTGACACCTTACTTCGGCAGTTCCGGCACTGGCCAGATCAATGCGATCTTTCCAGTCTCGCCCTGGACCGCCGCTACCAACCAATCCTGAGGATCATCATGCCGCATCTGACACTGGAATATTCAGCCAATCTCGATCACTCCCCTGTCGACTTCAACGCATTGTGCCAGACGCTGGCGCAATGCCTGATCAAGCAACAGGACAATGGCCAGCCCATCTATCCGATCGGCGGCGTACGCGTGCGAGCATACGCTGCAGAGCATTATTGCATCGCTAACGGCCTTACCGATGCAGGGTTCGTCCATGGCACCTTGAAAATTGGTTCAGGCCGCAGCGAAGCAACGAAAAAGCTCACCGGCGATGCCTTGTTTGATGTGATGAAAACGCATTTTTCAGCGCTATATGCACAAACCGGCCTGGCCTTGTCGCTGGAAATCATCGAAGCCAATGAGGCCGGAAGCTGGAAACACAATAATCTGCATACGCGTTTTCGCTAATGCATTGCGGAGCTGAGGGCAGCGCTCTGGCGTCGTCAGCATTTTCCATTCCCCAGAAAAAGATCATCATGTTGCCACTCTCCACCATCACTACACTTGCGCAGCAATTACATCAGGCTGAAAAAAGCCGTACGCAATTGCGCCATTTTTCTCAAGCCCATCCCGAGATGACCATCGAAGACGGTTACGCCGTCCAGCGCGAATGGGTCAAGCTCAAACTGGCTGAAGGTCGCACCATCAAGGGCCGTAAAATCGGTCTGACTTCACGTGCTATGCAGCAGTCATCGCAGATCAATGAACCCGATTATGCGCCGCTGCTCGATGACATGTTTTTTGAGCAAGGTGGCGATATCCCCTTCCAGCGTTTCATTGCGCCACGGATTGAAGTCGAACTCGCCTTCATCCTCGGCAAGCCGCTCAAAGGACCGGGCGTGACCATGTTTGATGTCTTGGCGGCGACCGAATATGTGACACCGGCGATAGAAATCATCGATGCCCGCATTGAGCAGTTCGACCGTGAGACCAAAGCACCGCGCAAGGTCTTCGATACGATTTCTGACTTTGCTGCCAATGCTGGCATTGTCATGGGTGGCCTGCCGGTCAAGCCGGATGCGATCGATCTGCGCTGGGTCGGTGCCATGCTTTATCGTAACGGGGTCATCGAAGAAACGGGCCTGGCCGCTGGCGTACTCAATCATCCGGCCAATGGTGTAGCCTGGCTGGCCAACAAGATCGCGCCTTACGACGAACAGCTTAATGTCGGCGATGTAATATTGGGTGGTTCCTTCACACGTCCGGTATTGGGCGCTGTGGGGGATACTTTTCAGGCCGATTACGGTGCACTGGGGCAAATTGCCTTCCGTTTTGTATAAACAAGGAAAACTACATCATGGATATGCCACTCAATCGTTTCAAGCAAGCGCTGCAGCAAGGACGCTTACAACTGGGCCTATTTCTCGGTCTGGGCAATTCGATCAGCGCAGAAGTGCTGGCCAGTTGCGGCTATGACTATCTGCTAATCGATGCCGAGCATGCGGTCAATGACGTACGTTCGGTACAGGCACAATTACAGGCCATGGCGGCCTATCCGGTGCAATGCCTGGTACGTCCACCCAACCATGATCCAGCCTTGATCAAACAACTGCTCAGTGCTGGCGCGCAGACCCTGCTGGTACCGATGGTTGATACCGCAACACAGGCAGCCGCCTTGGTCAGCGCCATGCGTTATCCGCCCAAAGGGTTCCGGGGTGTCGGTACCGCCTTGGAACGCAGTGCGCGTTGGAATGCTGTCCCCGACTACTTCAGCAAGGTCGAAAACAATACCTGCCTGATCGTGCAAATCGAGTCACAGATAGGTCTCAGTAACCTCGAAGCGATTGCCCAGGTCGATGGCGTGGACGGTATCTTCATCGGTCCGGCCGACCTCGCCGCTTCACTGGGCTATCTGGGCCAACCCGGTCATCCGGAAGTCAAAGCGGCCATCGCTCAGGCGATCACCCGTATTGTCGCCTGCGGCAAGAGCGCTGGCGTGTTCTCCAGTGACCCGACGCTGGTACCGGGCTACTGTGACAATGGCGCGCGCTTCCTGGCGCTGGGTGCTGATACCAGCGTGCTGCGTAGCGCCGCCATCGCCCTGCTCAACAGTGTCAAACCGGATGCCGCCAAAACCGGCGCGGCGTACTAATCTCAAGCGGAGCGGCACGACAACGGCGCTCTCCGCATTACCATTTATGGAGTCAACTCATGGCAACTTCCGATCTCGGATTGCAAGATGCGGCGCTGCTGCGCCAACAGCTTTACATTAACGGTCTCTGGCAAGATGCCGATAGCGGTGCACAGCTTGACGTCAACGACCCTGCCAGCGGCAATCGTATCGCCTCTGTGCCACTGGCCGGTGCGGCCGAAACGCAACGAGCAATCGCTGCGGCCGAACAGGCATTGCCAGCCTGGAAAGCCAAAACTGCGGCGGAACGGGGACGTATTCTGCGCAAATGGTTTGAATTATTGCTGCAACATCAGGACGATCTGGCACGCCTGATGACCACCGAGCAAGGCAAACCGCTGGCCGAAGCCAAGGGCGAAATCGCCTATGCCGCCGCCTATATCGACTGGTTTGCAGAAGAAGGGAAACGTGCCTACGGTGAAGTCATTCCCTCTCCATTCAGCGACCGCCGGCTGATCGCTATCAAGCAGCCGGTCGGCGTCTGCGCCGCCATCACGCCGTGGAATTTCCCGGCTGCGATGATTACCCGCAAGGTCGCACCCGCACTGGCAGCAGGCTGCACCATGGTGCTCAAACCGGCAGAACTGACACCGCTGTCGGCGCTGGCCCTCGCGGAACTAGCGGCGCGTGCAGGCGTTCCGGCCGGCGTCTTCAATGTAGTCACCGGCGATCCCCGCGCCATCGGCGGCGAATTGACTTCCAGCCCGGTGGTACGCAAGCTGTCCTTCACCGGTTCCACCGAAGTCGGCCGCCTACTCATGGCACAATGTGCACCGACCATCAAAAAACTGTCACTGGAACTAGGCGGCAATGCCCCCTTTATCGTCTTTGACGATGCCGATTTGGACGCCGCCGTCGCTGGCGCCATCGCTTCCAAATATCGCAACACCGGACAGACCTGCGTGTGCAGCAACCGTTTCCTAGTACAAACCGGCATCTACGAGGCCTTCGCCGGAAAACTGGCCGCTGCAGTCGCCGCACTGCCGGTCGGACAGGGCTTCGAAGCTGGCGTGATGCAAGGACCGCTGATCAATGAAGCCGCCGTGGTCAAAGTCGAACTTCTGATTGCTGATGCCGTCGCCAAGGGCGCCCGTGTGGTCACCGGTGGCAAGCGCCATACGCGTGGCGGACTGTGGTTTGAGCCAACGGTACTGAGCAGTGTCGGCCGTGATGCAATGGTGGCAAAACAGGAAATTTTCGGCCCGGTGGCGCCCCTCTTCCGCTTTGACACCGAAGCCGAAGCCGTTGCCATGGCCAACGATACCGAATTTGGTTTGGCAGCCTATTTCTACACGCGTGACAGTGCGCGTAGCTGGCGTGTTTCGGAAGCGCTGGAATATGGCATGGTGGGTGTCAATACCGGTCTGATTTCAACCGAAGTCGCGCCATTTGGCGGGGTCAAAAATTCAGGACTGGGACGCGAAGGTTCGCGGCATGGACTGGACGAATATCTGGAACTGAAATATATCGCCACGGGCGGACTGTAATCCTCTGCTGCTCAGTCTTGTACTGAGCAGCAGAGGTGAGATTTGAGGAGTGATCTCAGGCAGGTGCGGTTTTTTCCGTTTTTGCCTGTCTGGTTTTACCTATGCCAAGATAGGTTTCAATCACCTTGGGATCATTGGCCAGTGTTGCGGCCGGACCTTCCAGCACCAGACTGCCGGTTTCAATCACATAACCGTAATCCGACACTTGCAAGGCTGCCCGTGCATTCTGCTCGATCAGTAGTGTCGCTACACCGGTCTCGCGCAGACCGGAAATGATGTGAAAAATTTCCTTCACAATCAGCGGTGCCAGACCCAGGCTAGGTTCATCGAGCATCAGCAGGCGCGGCTTGCCCATCAGGGCGCGGCCAATTGCCAGCATCTGCCGCTCGCCTCCGGACATAGTGCCTGCAGCTTGTAGTTGACGCTGCTGCAAACGCGGAAACAACTGATACACCCACTCCAGTTGATCCAGATAATGCTTGTCGCGCTGGCGATAGCGACGAAAGCTGCCGAGCAGGAGATTGTCCCGTACCGACATGTCAGCAAACAATTCCCGCGTTTCCGGCACTAGCGCAATACCGGCCTGGACCCGCTCTTCCACCTCGAAATCCTGAATCGCCTGGCCGTCATAACGCAATCTTCCCTGGCTCGGCAAGATGCCGACGATGGCATTGAGCAAGGTGGACTTGCCGGCACCATTCGGACCGATCACGCTGACAATGCTACCCGGCGCGATCTGGAGGGAAATGTCATTGAGTGCGTCCACCTTGCCGTAGCATACGCGTAGCTGCTCTACTGTGAGAATGGGTTTTTGCATATCAGTCGACTCCACCTAAATAGGCTTCCAGAACCACCGGATCGCTTTGTATCTGCGTCGGCGTACCTTCGGCAATCTTGCTGCCAAACTCCATCACCACCAGATGATCGGTCAGTTCCATCACAAAATCCATATCATGCTCGACTAGCAAAATACTCATGCCTTCATCGCGCAACTGGCGTAGCAGTTCCGCAAGCGCCTGTTTTTCCTTCAACCGCAGACCGGCAGCCGGTTCATCGAGCAGCAGCAATAAAGGATCACTACACAAGGCGCGGGCAATTTCCAGGATGCGCTGCTGGCCCAGCGCCAAGGAACCGGCCTGAACATGCAGGTAGTCACCCAGGCCGACACGCCGCAATTGCCGTTTGGCTTCCTGCAACAAGGCGCGCTCCTGCTGACGGTCAAGACGGAACATGGCCGTCATAACCTGATGCAGATGACCTTGAGCACTACGCAGATGTGCGCCGATGGCAACGTTTTCCAACACGGACATGGTCGGTAGCAATTGCACATGCTGAAAGGTGCGCCCTATGCCGCGCGTGACGATCTGGCGGGCACTGAGGCGGCCGATGGTCTCACCGTTAAAGGCAATCTTGCCACGCGTCAGACTGAGCACGCCGCTGATCAGATTGAACATGGTCGACTTACCGGCACCGTTGGGGCCGATCAGGCCAACAATGTCGGCGGCCTTAATCTGGAAGCTGACATCATTGACGGCGACCAGTCCACCAAATTGCTTCCTGGCCGCAGCAACCTCCAGGATAAGCTCGCCGGGAGCCAACTTGCTACGGGTTGCCAGTGAGGCGATCGTATCTGCAAGTGCATTTCCAGCCTTATCTGATAAATCCAGCGACGGCGGCACGGCAGACTGGTGCACCGGCCACAGCTTGCCATAGAGGCTGTGCAAGACCGGCCAGAGACCTTCCTGCGCATATTGCAAAATCAGAATCAGAATCAAACCATAGACAACGATTTCGATATTGCCGTTAGCGCCCAGCAAACCCGGCAGCCAGACCTGCAACTTGTCTTGCAGCAGGGTCATAATCAGCGCTCCGAGTAGAGCCCCCCAGACGTATCCAGCACCGCCGATGACAGCCATCATCAAATACTGTATCCCCATGGTGATGCCGAACGGGGTCGGATTGACGGTACGCTGAAAATGGGCATACAACCAGCCAGATAAGGATGCCAACAGCGCCGCCAATACAAACACCGTAATCTTGTAATGCGCCGTGTTGACACCCATCGCTTCGGCCATGGCTGCGCCGCCCTTGAGCGAGCGAATGGCGCGACCGGGACGTGAGTTGAGCAGATTGAGCGATATCAGTACGGCACAGAGGACAAAGAACCAGATCAGGTAATACATCGCACGAGCGTTATCGAGCTGGATACCAAAAAGCGTGATCGGAGGGATACCTGAAATGCCGTCATACTTGCCCAGCCATTCCATGTTGCCGAACAAAAAATACAGCGACAGCCCCCAGGCCATGGTCGCCAACGGTAGATAGTGGCCCGACATGCGTAGCGTGACCTGACCGATCAGATAGGCGCACAAGCCGGTAATCATCAATCCGGCCAGCAGACCAAGCCAGGGCGAAAGCCCGGTTTGCGTCGTCAGAAAACCGGTAGCATACGCCCCTAGCCCGACGAACGCGGCCTGACCGAATGAGGTCAGCCCACCGACGCCGGTAAGCAAGACCAGACCAATGCAGACGATGCCGTACAGGCCGACATAATTGGCCTGGGTCACCCAAAAATTAGGCACCGGTAACAATGGCAGCAACGTTGCTACCAGCACCAGCAACAACAAGCTGCGAGAACGCAATGAAGTCAGCATTATTCATCGCCTCCATGAGGTGTGCCACCACTGGCAATCGAACGCCATAACAAAATAGGAATAATGGCGGTGAACACGATGACTTCCTTGTACTCACTGGCCCAGAATGAGGAAAAGGCTTCCAGCAGCCCGACCAGCACCGCACCGATCGCGGCCAGCGGATAGCTCATCAGCCCGCCCAGAATAGCGCCGACGAAACCTTTGAGACCGATCAGAAAACCCGAGTCGTAGTAGATCGCGGTGGTCGGTACGATCAGGATGCCAGACAAGGCACCGATGAAGGCAGCAAAACACAAGGATAGTTTTCCGGCCATGGTGGTGGAGATGCCCATCAGACGCGCACCGACACGGTTTTTGGCAGTGGCCTGAAGTGCCTTGCCATACAGGGTGTGGTTAAAGAACCATGCCAGCACCAGCATCAACAGCAGGGATACCGCCAGAACGACCATATCCTGTCCGCTCAACTCCAGCGTACCGAGCGTCAAGCTACTCTCTACATAGGGCGCAACACGTGCTCCTTCTGGACCAAAAAATAGCAGTCCCAAACCGGTCATCACGAAATGCACACCGACCGATACGATTAACAACACCAGCACCTTGGCATTGGCCAACCGTTGGTAGGCCAGACGGTAAATCATTGGCCCCATTGCCGTAACCGTCATAATCGACAGCAATGCCTGCACCAGTAGCGGCCATTGCCGTGGTGCCGCCCAGCAGACCAGCGCTACCAGTAGCAAGGGCGAGATCAGTTTGATCAGCAGCAGGCGTGCAATCAGGCGCTTGCGGCCAAGGCGTAGTGCAGCGCTCAGATCCAGCAAAGTAGTCAATATGGCCATGACCGCCAGCAACCAGACCGTACCGGGGATAGTACCGGCCTGCAACGACACCAGCGTCAATGCACCAAAGGCAACGAATTCGCCTTGCGGCAAAAAAATGATTCTGTTGACAGCAAAGACCAACACCAAGGCCAGCGCTACCAGTGCATAGATAGCACCGTTGGTAATGCCGTCCTGTAGCAGAATCGTGAATATGGAAAAATCCATCCCGGACACCTCGTGTGGGAACTGATAGGAGACAGGATTGAGACAGCGGCTGCTCGTGCCGCTGCATTACGGACAGCACGCTGCATCAACCACGGTAAAGAGAAGCGTCAGGTGCGTTTATTTCGGTGTGGAATCGAGCACCCATTTTCCATCCTGGATGCGGACAATCACGCGGGCTCGGGCATCAACGCCGGAGTGGTCTGTCGGCGTCATATTGAACACCCCTGCATTGGTTGGCAGATCGTGAATGTTTTCCAGGGCATCGCGCAAGGCCAGCCGGAATTCAGGAGTCCCCGGACGCGCCTTCTTCAAGGCTTGCGGCAGCGCGCGTTCCAGTAACAGCCGCACGTCATAGGCCTGTGCCGCGAAGTTGGAACGGCTGTTCTTGCCGTACTTGCTCTCATACAGCGGAATGAAGGCGGCGCTAATCGCTTTGGTTGGGTAATTATCGGGCAGTTGCTCCCATACCAGACTCGGTCCGACCGGCAAATAACCGCCATTGAGCGCCTTGCCGCCGACACGCAAAAAATCTTCGGTCGCGGCGCCGTGGGTCTGATAAATCTTGCCGCTATAACCACGTTCCTTTAACGCCACCTGCGGCAATGCCGCTGGCGTACCTGAGCCAGCCACGATGATGGCATCTGGTTTGCCAGCCATCACCCGCAAGACTTGCGCGGTGACACTGGTATCTTTGGGATTGAAACGCTCTACGCCCAGCAGCTTGATTTGGTTTTGCGCTGCCTGCGTCTTGATTTCACTCAGCCAGCTTTCGCCATAAGCATCACTGAAACCAATGAAGCCGATGCTCTTGACACCGTTGTCGTGCATATGGGCAAGGATCGCTCCGGCCATCAAGGAGTCGTTGGCTGCAATCTTGAAGACCCATTTTCTTTTGTCATCCATCGGCGCCACAATGCGCGCCGATGCTCCCAGCGAAATCAACGGCGTGGCGCTGCCTGCAATCGCCTCGATGATCGCCAGTGACTGTGGCGATGTCGATGAACCGATGATCAGATCAACCTTGTCATCAATAAACATGCGCGCATTTTTAACCGAATTGGTGGTGTCACTGGCATCGTCGACGATCTTGAATTCGACATCGACACCGCCAATTTTCTGCGGAAAAAGTGCAATCGCATTGCGCGCACCGATACCCAGCGTCGCCGCTGGACCGGTCGTCGGAATGGTCACGCCGACACGTACGGTATCGGCATGTACGACAAGCAATGGATTCAACAACAGCAACGAAAATATGCTTGTACAAAGACTGACAGCTGTTTTCACGCTGCCGCGCCGAGCTGGCTGGCTCACTTGGTTCATGTCATCCTCTTCATTTATAATTAATATATTAGTTAATTAGATAACATATTAGTTATATCTGTCAAGCGGCCCTATTTTTGCCAGATAGAGAAAAGTACGGGGAGAAAAATTCGTGCAGGCTAGAGTAAAACGGTCTGGCATGACCAGACCGTTGCAGAAAACAATTATTTAACCAGACTTTGCGGACCGTCCTTAGTGTAGACCAGCGGTTGACCTGCGTCATTGATGAGCAATGCCGTCAGCGCTTGCGACACAGTCGACAGCACTTGCCAGTTCATGCCATCGTCGTGGCTTTGCAAGAGCTTTCCCTCCAGCGAACTTGCCGTGATCACACCTGCGTGTGTTTGCAAGCCAGTGATAGAACCGGTAGTCGGTATCGCCACCAATTGCCAGTTGACGCCATCATCAGTGCTACGCAACAGCTTTCCACCGAGACCACCGACGATCAAGGTATGTGCCAACGTCACGGTACCCGACCACAGCGATGCCTTGCTGCCAGTTTTGAGTACTTGCCAGTTGCTGCCATTGTCTTGCGATCGATATAAGGTGCCCTGCTCGGCGGCGATATAAAGTTCTTGCTGTGGACCGGCAAACAGGTGCAATAAATTCAGATCGGCACGTTTTTGCCCTTCTGCTACCGGCAACTTTATCTGGTTCCAGGTCTTCCCGCCATCGCGGGTATGCAAGAGCAAGGACCATAATCCGGCTGCCCAGCCGCTCTGGCGATCGCGGAAGTAGACCGAATATAGCGGCTGATCGACTTGTGCATCACTACGTTGCAGGCTCCAGGTTTCGCCACCATCAACCGTATGGAGGATGCTGCCGCCGTGGCCGACTGCCCAGCCATCATGGGCATCGACAAACCAGACGCCGGTGAGGGTAAAGTCAACTGGTACCTGCTTGGCTTGACGATAGGTATTACCTGCGTCATCAGACAAAATCACATTGCCCCTTGCGCCGACAGCGACGACTCTTGCGCCGGCGCTGGCAGCAGCCAGGATCATGGACTGGCTGGCATGCGGATTTATATGCGCAGCCTGTATTGTGACGGCGTTGGCAATCTGTGCCTGGACATGCGTACAACTCAGCAATACTGCCAATACCGTGCCGAGGGTAAAACCGACCGTGCGCGTCAGGCGCTGTATGGATGGAATTTTCTTGTGCATCATTTTCTCTTTCAGTGATTCAACATGCTGCTAACTTTCACCGGTTTCTTACGCGGGAACAGTTTTTCCAGCACCACCGCAAATGCAGGCAAGGCAGTCATCGCCATGACCAGATTCACGATGAACATGAAGGCCAGCAACTTGCCCATATCGGCCTGAAACTTAAGCTGTGAAAATGACCAGGTCGCCACGCCGATGGCCAGCGTGATGGCGGTAAAGATGGTGGCGATACCAATTTCCTGAATCGATTTTTCCAGCGCCACATCGATAGCTTCACCAGCGGCCAGATGCATCTGCAGACGACTGTAGATATAAAAGGCATAGTCGACGCCGATCCCCACGGCCAGCACCATCACCGGCAAGGTCGCTACCGTGAGGCCAATCTGCAGTTGTTTCATGAAGGCATAACCGATAAAGGTCGCTACCGTCAACGGCAAACAGCAAGCCACCACGGCGCGCAAATCACGATAGACCGCAAACACCAGAATCACGATGGCGCCATAGACATACAACATCATTGGCAGCTCGGATTTTTCCACTTCATCGTTGACGGCGGCCATGACACCGGCATTACCGGCCGCTAAACGAATCTTCAGACCAGGTAGCGGGTGCAGATCACGATACTGCTTGACTGCGGCGATCACGGTATTGATGGTCGAGGCTTTATGATCGGTCAGATACAGATGCGTAGCCAGCATGCTGCAATCCTTGGACAGAAAACCGCGCACACGCCCGATCTCGACTGCCAGACCCGCATAGTTGGCGGCGTCGAGCGGCACCGAGAACATGTTCGGATTACCTTCGTTATAACCTTCGTTGTAAATCTTCATCTGCTCGGCGAATGAGCTAACGGACATCACTCCCGGCACATGACGCATGACCGCATCAAATTGATCCTGATAGCGGCCATAGACGACTTGATCGCAGGAGTTCGCGGGTGCTGCCAAAATGACGGTCAACCAGTCGAGTCCCGTGTCGTAATTGGCAGCGATCGAAGTGGCGTCGAGGTTGTAGCGTGCATCGGCGCGTAATTCAGGCGCACCCGGCTGCAAGGTGCCGACCAGGCGGTCGCTGCTGTACCAGACTGCCCCCGCAAACAAAGCGAGCGTGAGTACCACCACTAGCTTGGCAATTTTAGGATGTGCCACTTTTGCCAACACCTGCAACCAGCGTGCACGGCTTTTCTGCGCACGCATAGCACCATCGGCATAGCCTTTATTGACCTTGAGCAGTGACGCCGCCAACGGCAGCATGATCAGATTGGTGACGATCTTGTAACCGACGCCGATTGAGGCGGTGATTGCTAATTCCTTGACCATCGGAATCGGGATCAGAATCAAGGTGACGAAGGAAACAAAGGCCGTCACCAGTGCCAATACCCCAGGAATCAGCAAGCCCTTGAAGCTGGCCTTGGCAGCATCTTCGCAGCTCAGTCCGGCAGCAATGCCGCGCACGATGTAATTGATTTGCTGCACGCCATGCGATACGCCGATGGCAAACACTAAAAACGGCACCAGCACTGCCAGCGGATCAAGACCATACCCCAGCAAACGCAAGGTACCAAACTGCCAGACCAGCGATACCAGCGAACACACCACCGGTAAAATCGTAAAAGGGAGCGAACGGCAATACCAGTACACGGCAATCGCCGTGAGCAGCAGCGCCATGGCGCAAAACTTGAGTACCCCTTGGGCACCATCGGCAACATCACCGATCTGTTTGGCAAAACCGATGATCTGTACTTCAAAACCGGCGTCTTCAAATTTCTTACGGATGTCGTTATTGAGCAAAGTGTTGTAGGCCAGATAATCGACTTTTTTGCCGTTGGCATCAAACTCATTGATTTCGGCGATGATCATGGCGCTATCCTGATTGCGCGAAATCAGGGTACCGACGAAGCCACCGTTGATGGTACTTTCCTTGATATGCGCAATTACCTCCGGCGTGAGACTGTCCGGAGTAATAGTGCCGGCAATGACCGGGTCGGCGCGAAAACCTTCTTCGGTAATTTCATTGACGAAGGTGTTTGGCGTCCACAGTGACTGCACACCAAGCCGATTGATATTGGGCAAAAACATGACGGCCTGGGTCATCTCATTGAGACGGACCAGCGCGGCCTTGTTCCAAATCGAGCCCTTTCTGGTGCGAAGCACGATATTGAGGCGGTTGGCACCAAGCACATCGTCCCGATACTGTTTAAAGGTCTCGACGTATTCGTGATGAGTCGGAATCTGTTTTTCGAATCCGGCATCCATGCGCAACTGTAAGGCAAAAAATGACATCAGTGTCGTAAAGACAAGCAAACCAAGCAAAATGGGAATGCGTAAAGAAAAAGCGAGCGCCTCAAAACGGTCGAGACTAAAAAAGCGTTGGTTGGAACCCATGTTGTTCTTGCTCAATTAGAATAAATGTCAAAATGCAAAAAACTATGTCCCTGAAATACAGGGACGTAGTTAAAAGGGACTTAGAAGTTATAGGTTGCCGTCGCACCGACGAAATTACGACCACGCAAAGGCTGATCAAGGATCGTATCGCCACCCCAGAATGCAGCATAGTTAATCGCAAACTGCCATTTAGCCGGGTTCTGGATAAAACTGATGATAAAGTTGGCAGTCTTGGCTCCTTGCATGAAAGTCGCTGTGGCATTTGGTGTATGCCCCTTGACCGCCTGGAAGTAATAAATCTCTGGCACCACCTGCCATCCAGAAATCACCGTACCGTCATAGACCCAGCTGAAGTCAAAGTTATAACCATATGACAACGGCGAACCTACAGCGGCGGGCGTACTGCTACCAGTGGCCTGAGTGCTGACAGTGGTGTCATAACCCCAGCCCCACAGACCAGCAGCCACCGGGACGCCATTATAGGAACTCTTCAGATTGGGATAGTAAATCGCGACTGCCTCGGCCATCAGGGTGGCGGTATCTGCACCAAGCAGATGCAAAATCGTGCCGTTATCGCTCGGCGTCAAACTCAACAGACCGGTCAGGGCGAACTGATACTTGGCTGTTTCAACATAGCAATGTCCATTTGACAGACAGGCAGTGGAGCCGGTCGAGGTCGTGCTATTGCCCGGCGCTGATGTATTGAGCGAAACGGCATCCTTGGGCCGATATGACAGCTCGGTACCAACAGCCCAGTTACCCACAGGGAAGTTCGCACTGACACCAATCATTTTTCGATCTTCCAGATAGGAATAGGCAAAGCCACTGGTTGAGGTCGTGGAAGTAGACATCACCGGCGACTTGTCATGGTAGTTCATCAGGTACAAACCCAAATTAAGTTGCGTGTCTTCTGGCGTATAGCGCAAAGCCACACCATACTGTCCGCTGGAACGCGGGGTACTGGTATTCGGGAAGCCAAGTTCAGTGGCGCCATTGCCCACCGCCGCCGTTGACCAATAACTGCCAACCGGTGGGAAATAATTCGGCTGCCAACCTTGCTGGACATAGGTTTCAATACTAAGTCCACGCCCCATACTGCTGGAAAAATCTATCAGCGGTGCTGGCAATACCGCTTCCTTGAGCTGTGTACCAGGTTGTGAGAGACGCATCAGATCAACTGCATTCGTTTGATTGATACCGCCCGGCAGGAACATGCTTTCCCCCCAGCTCACGACCTGATTACCGACCCTTATCTGCGCCTGGTCTTCCCCGATAGAAAATCGTTTACTGACCCACAGATCAAGCAGACGGTATTTATTCTCCAACTGGTTACCGGTATCACCTGGCAGTGAACTACCACCACCGCCACTGACATAACCAGTCACATTGGTAGAGGAAAAATCATGCAACCAACTGACACGACCGAGAAATTTGACGTCATCAGGCAAGTTCAGCAACAACTCATGGGTACCTTTGATATAGGTGGTGAAACGGTCACCACTGCCATAGTTCAGGTTACCCTGATCGTTATAGCCCGAAAATACATCTGCGCAGCCTGCTGGAGCACCGACACCCGTGGCTGGTGTCGCCACCCCATTGGTGCTACCAATCACACTGCTACAACCTGGTTTGCTGGTCCGAATACCGACACCAACTGACACATTGGAGTCGAAGTTACCGGAAACCGATTCACCTTCAAAAGTAAATGCGTGTGCAGCACCCGAGCACAGCAGCAAAGCGGCACAAGGAATCAGTTTGCGTTGTATGGTGGAACCGACATGCGCAACTGAGTAGCCGATCTTTTTTTTCATGATTTATCCCTCCCTCTGTACAGGTATTAGCGATCGCTGATCGAGCGCAGATTGTCGGCGCTATAAAAACTTGCCTTGTAGCGGGGATTATTCTTGCCATCTGTCTCCCAGCTAATATCCTTGCCTGTACCAGCCGCACTCTCATCGAAGACGTAGCGACCTTCCGCGAGGTTGTATTGTGCGAAACCTGCCATGTCACAACTACCTGTTTCATACACAGGGATCACATAGCCTTCACGATGCTTCCACAGTTTGTTCTGGGCGTCGTAGTCATCAGCCAGTACCAGATTCCAGCTGTCTTCATCGACATAGAAGGTGCGCTTTGGTGCCAGATGACGGACACCAGCCTTGACAGTAGCTTCCACCACCAGTACCCGATGTAATTCATAACGTCGGGCATTCTGGGCAATAAAATCGGGTGTCGCAATATCCTCAAATTTGCCCTTGAAGTTGACTGCCCCGAAGCTGCCGTAAGGGACATAAATTTCCTTTTTTCCAACCAGCTTCCAGTCAAAGCGATCCATCGTGCCGTTAAACACAAACGGTTCATCGAGGGTGTACTGATTTTCAAACCCAATTTGTGGCGAGTCGTAAGCATAGGCCGGCATGCGGCGCACACGTCGCTGCCCAGGGAAGTAGTAGAAAGTCTCACTACCGGGCTGATTCAGAAAATTGGCAATCGCCAGTGCCTGTCCGGCCAGCGCGGTCGGCGATGAATAGGCAAAATAAGTGTAATACTCCACGCCTGGCAAGGTTGACAGATTGACGCTGCCCTTACCGCCCCAAGGGAAGAACACGGTCTGCTGCGAACCGGCTTTGATCCATTCGCTACTGCCCTTGCGTGGCGAGACAGCAGTGACGGTATTCTTGAAGTCCTGACCGACTCCACGGTAACGCATCTTGCTGTTGTACATCACCTCAAGACCGTTCTTCGGAAACGGGAAAGGCTCGCCCGGCATCACTGCCTCTGACAAACTCCAGCCATCCGCACCGATCTTTGCAACATTGATATTTTTCTTGGTATTTTCACCAACGAATTCTGGCGCGCTGCAATAGCGATGCGATGGATAAATATCCATCTTGTAGTTTTTTACCTGTTTGAGTAAGGCAATCTGACCTGGCGTAAGCTTATCGGCGAATTTATCGACATTTGAAGCGTCGATGGTCTCGACGACTTTATCATCTTTGTACTTAAAGTAATCCTTACGCAATTTTCCGTACGACCAGCCTGGCAAGGCAACATCTTCAGACTTCCAGTCAGGCACGCCTTGACCACCGGCTTTCTCTGCCCCCAGCGAGGTCAGGCTGCTACCTAAATCCTGCACCGTCCCAGCAGCACAGGCAAAACCTGCACTCAACGCCAAGAGTACACCTGTCAGTTTTTTTACCTTCATCACTATCACTCCCGATTCAAATAATGCACACCATCCTCTGAGGAACGCAGATGTCACGCCCACCTTTATTTGTTCGACCCAAACTTGCCGCTACAGCGCGCTCGCAGTGCGTTCTTTAAGACATGCCGCGATAACTTTGCAGATCACGTAACGCATTGGTCTGTGTACTTACGGATGTCAGTGTAGAAGGCAAAAAGTCGCAACCGTTATCCATATTTAGCAAACAAATTGAGCCGCGCAAAAAACTGTTAAAAAAATGCGAAATGTGCTGTCAAAAAAAACGTTCAGTCGCGAGAAAGTGCACACAGGAAAGGCGTTGACATTGAAAATAGACCTCGAAAAACGTGACTTCATTGAATGTCACAGCTTTCATGCGCGTTTTGTAGATACCCCGCAAGGAAACCAGAATTCATGCCCGATAGAAGTGGTGCAAACGGCAAGAACCAAATTTCCACTTGCCGAAAATGGATATCCTTGCGCACCAAAAAAACGCACTCAATACAACGATTGGCATGACAAGAAGCGGTCACCGTCAAGCAGGATTGGGAAAGCATGCATCTCATCGCCCCATTGGCAGATGAGAAACGTCACAGTAATGAAAAAGGGAGAAAAAGGGAGAAAAAGGAAAACCTGTGGCATAGGAGAATTTTCCGACTCTCCTAGAGTGAAGAGTACGGGCGCATCGCAAGCCTAGCCTGCATTGCGAAGTAATCAGGGACATCAGGAAAATCAAGGAGGAAGACTGCGCGCGGCTACGGCTCTGCTATTGACGCTGCATGCGCAATGCCATTGCCGCCACAATCGCCGCCGATACTCCGGAAAACAGCGCCAATACACCAATCGACAGATAGGAAGACAAGGGAATCGCACCTTCGGCCGTACTGCCGAAGGCCCCACCAGTCATCATTGTCGCCCCCAGTACGGCGGCACCAACACCTGCCATATCGCCGGCATGTTCAAGGCCAAGTGTATAGACGGTCGGTGTGAGCATCCCTGCAAAAAAAGAGAATATTGCCATCGCACCAGCAAACATCAGGACTGGCCAGAACGTCCCAGATGGGACTGCAGAAATCAATAAACCCACCGCGATTGACAACACACCAGCCACACCTAAACCGCGTGAGGCAATGCGTAATATCAGCGTGACTGTTACCCCACGACGCGCACTATGTGCCGTGACGACCGCCCCAATCAAGGCAGCAGCAGATGCCACTGAAAAAACAACAGCGTAAGCTGTGCTCGACACATGCAAGGCATTGATCAAGACAAATGGCGAACCACTAATGAAGGCAAACTGCCCGCAAAAAGTCAGACCGACGACCAGGGCCAGCGGAATCGAAGCTGGTATTCGAAGAAAGGCACGGTAGTCGCGCCAGACTGCGCTCCCCATAGAGTGAGAAGCAACTTGCTGAGCCGCGCTGGCAGCAGCGCTACCCTGCAAACGTTTTTGACTGAGCATGATCAATACTGCCATGCTCAACATGAGTCCGGCAATCGCCAGGAGTAAAAATACTCCTCGCCATCCCACCATCACGATCAATCCGGCACCAATTAATGGCGCAAAAATTGGCGCGAGACTCATCACGGCTGTCACCACGGATTGCACCATTGCCCGTCTCTCGGACTGCACAAAAAGATCGCGTACCAAGGCATTGCCAGCGACGGTTGCCGCACAAGCGCCAAAGCCCTGTAATACACGTAGAGTTACCAGCGCAGACACGCTGCTGGCGACGACACATCCGATAGCACTGGCAGCATAGATGAACAAGCCCGCCAGAATTACAGGCCTCCGGCCATATCTATCGGACAAGGGTCCCCAGAATAATTGTCCGAGTGCAAATGCCAGCATGAAGCCACCAAGTGTGGCTTGCATCATCACATCTGATGCACCGAGTTCTTTGGCAATAGCAGGTAAGCCCGGCAGACTGATATCAATTGAAAGCGGCGGCAGTGCCGCCAAAACACCCAATAAAATAATCAGGCGTAATGACGCTTTTTCTGACAGTGACAGCGAAGGAATGGTTGAATTCTTGATAAAACACCTTTAAAAAAATACGACCGGCACATTCACTGTGCCGGTCGCGTTAGAACGATTTTGCCTGGCGCTTAGTCCTGGTTAAGTATCAGAGTCAAAACTTACATTTTAGCTAAACCGTCAGAGCATTGCATTCCGGCAGTAGCGCACCACCATCCACGACAATGGTTTGCCCAGTGATATAGGCGGCGGCATCAGAGGCCAGAAACAGCATGGCTGAGGCAATATCCTGAGGTACGCCAAGACGCCCCAGCGGAATCGCCTGCATTAACCGCGCCGTATGTGCAGTATCCCCCAGATTGTCAGTGGCAGGCGTCGCAATCATACCCGGCTCCACGCCATTGACCGTCACGCCATCGCGCGCCAATTCAAGTGCAGCCGCGCGAATGAAACCATTGACACCGGCTTTGGATGCGGCGTAATGCGCCAGACCTGGATACACAACACGCGGGCCGGTGACCGAGGAGGTAATCAGGATACGTCCCCCGCCACTACGGCGAAATACTGGCAGAGCTGCCTGCGCCAGCCAGAAGGCCGCACTCAGGTTTACCGAGAAGGTACGTTCCAGGATGGCAGGCGTAATGTCTTCAAAACGGGTGAGGGGAAAATAGGCCGCATTATGGACGATAACATCGAGACGACCATGGATCGCAACGACCTCATGGATCAACGCATCAATAGCGGTCTGGCTGGAAACGTCGATGTGGCGTGCCGATGCTAACCCGGCGTTGGTCAGAATGGTGTGCGCAACCGTTTCAGCCCGTGCGCTATCCAGGTCAGCCACCACGACATGGGCGCCATGCGCGGCAAAGCTCTCTGCAATTGCCTTGCCGATGCCTTGACCGGCGCCAGTGACGATGACGACGCGCCCAGAAAAATCGAGACTGACATATGAGTGATTGACCATATGCGCCACCTCAATCACGGGTAAATGCCAACGTCGGCACATCAACAATCGTCGAACCACCATCAGCAACAAGTACAGCACCAGTAACAATGGATGACTCAGGTGATATCAGGAAACGACATAGTGAGGCGATCTCAGCTGCCGTTGCAGCACGTCGTAAGGGCACATCTGCTGTGACCCGTGCGTACGCCTTCTCAAGCGTTTCATTATACTTATCCATCAACACTTGCATTTCGTCGTCAGCCATCGGCGTGCGTACCCATCCTGGGCAGATGGTGTTGACACGTACGCCTAGCGGTCCATAATCACGTGCCAATGACTTCGCCAAACCTATCATTGCATGCTTGGTGGTGGTGTAACCGCAAACCTCGGGCCCTGCGGCAAGACCGGCGATCGACGACACCAGCACCATCGCTCCACGCCGATCTATCAACGCAGGCAGGCACTCGCGCGCTACGACAAAGGCTGAAGTTAGATTAGCGTTCAGACTGGCCTGCCAAGCCACGTCATCGGTTGCGGTGGCGCTTCCCATTCCAAAACCGCCCGCACTGGCGATCACAGCATCAAGACCTCCGAACTGGGTACGCGCCAGTTGTACGGCGCGACGTACATCGGCAGCTTGCGCCGCATCGCCGACTACGGTGGCGGCACCGATTGATTCTGCCACGCGCTGCAATACCTCCGCGCGACGCCCCATCAGAATCACATGCGCATGTTCAGCGGCAAGACGCCGTGCGCAAGCCTCACCAATACCGGTACCACCACCGGTAATCAAGACGGTTTTACCTTTCATATTCATCTGTGTTCCCATCGCTCAAGTACTGGACCGTAAATCACTGACCACCTTGGCATGCGCACCTACCGCGAAATTGGTCGTATCACCAAAATCATTCGCTGCATAGCCAAAAATCTTGCCCGTCGTCTTGAGGTTAAGCAAGTCAATCATCACTACACCGAGGGTTGGCACAATTTTCTCGCGCCAGACAAACCAGTACAACTGGTCGTCAATTTTGTAGTAATGGCATAGATCCGCATCCGCCAATCCTTGTTCAGATCCGCTCAGGCACTGCCATGCGTAAAAACTCTGGTTTTGATAAGTGTGCTCGTATTTTTCGGTCGGACTATACGTATAGTGGATACGTTTTCCAAGCAGCTCATCGGTCAGTGTGTGACGCGGGGTATTGGCGGTAAATGGCTGGTCAATCGCCCCGCTCAGGAAGTACGCCGAGACACTGGTCAACGCTTTGTTGGCTGCGATTTTCTTCAAAAATGATTCGTTTGCCTGTTCAGCTGTCGGCAACTGACTAATGAGTGCGGTAAACACCTGCCGGTTCAGATCAAAGATCATGCTGACCGAGGTCGCCCGTTCGCCAGATTTAATGAAATCAACGAAATATATTCCTGGGCGCGGGTGTGTGACAGTATAGGTTTCACGGCCTTCTTCACCCTGAACATCACCGGCAATACCGCGCCAATTCAACCTTCCCCCGTCCATAAAAATGTGTTCGATAGCCCAGCCATTTTCAAAGTGCAGATTCAGTGTTTTACCGTTCAGATCGGAGACGATCGGTAATGCATTGTTATCCACGGAAAAGGCATCTCCAAGTGCGCCAACCGGAATCCATATGGATTTTTCGTTCATGTTTATTCTTCCATCAAAGGGATAAAATTATCAGACTTGCAGCAATCTATGAAATGCTACAAATACACTCAGCAATGCGTTACGCTGTACCGGTGTTAGCCGAATATAGCGACGTAAGGCAGGCAACCGGGTAACGACTTCACTGGCACCGTAGTGCTCGATCTTCAGCTGGTATCCGATTGCATTTGCATGTAGCTGGCAGCGCTGAAAATCTAGCTGCATGAGCGCTTGCGATAAGACATCACTACTACTCACGTGCATCAACAGCGATTGAAAATCGCCACACGCACCTTGTTTGACTCGCCATTCCAGCGCTTGACGTCGAAACATCCCGGCATGACGGATATCGACAGTACCAACACTGACCGGAACACACGGAATGTCTAGCGAAAACTCAAGCGTCACGACGTGCATCATGCTTTGTGCGTGAACCCTCTCCCGCACATGCAAATGCACTGTGCCATCGGCTGTGGTGAGCTCTGCCTCTGCGCCATGAATCTGACTGGTGCAACGATCACCTATATCCAGTAGTACACGTTTTAAGGTGGCACCAGGACGATATCCGACAATGTACCGCGGCCGTTTCCCAGCAGGCATAGCGGCCTCAGTGCGCGTAAAAAAAGTCAGCCAGCTCATGTACTCAGTTTCCCAGTTCTTTGGCATCGGTACGGGCAAATTCTTCTTCCAGAATGAGCTCCACCGGCACCAATTCAAAGGGACGGATCTTTTGCACCACCGTGGTCCAGAGCAAGGCATACAACGCAGTGATTGCCAGCATGATGCCGAATGGCAAATAAATATCACGTGGATTCATTCCCGCCGGCGTGATGTAGATAATCGCGATGATGATGCCGACCGATGAGATGATTTGCGGTAGCGGAAACAACGGTGAACGATAGGCGCGCGGCAAATCAGGACGACGGATACGTAGTACAACCACAGAAATTGTGACGAGAAGATAAGCGCTACCCCACGAGCAAACCGCAGCAAGCACCAATGGCATGATACGGTCCAGATCGCCTTTGATGAACCATGCATTGACACAGGGAACAGCTACCGCCGCGGCAATCCCGACCACCGGTGTCTTGAACCGCGGATGCAGATATGCAAACATACTGGGAAGGGCTCCATCCAGTGCCATCCCATAAAGTATCCGTGGCAAGCCCGCCATGAGTGCGTTGATCATTGCCGCTCCGGCAAACAGGAAGCCAAAGCCTATGATTGTCGGCCCTATTGGGCCCATTACATGCGCGGCGAACTGAGGAATGGCGGCAGGCGTATCCAGCAGATGCAGTGTTCCTTCGGCATTCAAGGCAATGTTGACGATCTGACGCTTAATTGCTGCGCCATAAATAAACATACAGCTGGCGACGCCAATGAGTCCGACCGCCATTGCACGCGGAATGTTACGTGAGGAATTTTTTAACTCAGGTGCCAGCGGAGTGACGAATTCACATCCGACAAACATAAACATTGCCATTCCAACCATCGACAGAATTGCGTCCCAGCTAGTACCGACCGTGGACGCGCCAAACCAGCCCGCCAATGGGACTGCTGGTGGCAAAAGCAAACCGAACACGCCGAAGATCATCAGGATAGTCCACATGCCGACCGTCAAAATCACTTCTGCCTTACCAAATATGGTGACGCCAAAGGCATTCAGGATGCCAAACACGACGAACAAGCCAACACCGACCATCCAGGAGCCACCACTCTGCTCAAGCATCTGGTGCAGCCCAGGGAAATTGACCGTCACCATAATCCCACTGAGCACGGCTTCGGAAGTACCCGCAAAGACATGCACCAGAACATACGCAGAAATGGTCCCGGTAATGGCGAAAAAACGCCCCATCCCGCAAGAAATATAGTCATAGACAGAACCGGATGTGGGCAGAATTGCCGACGCTTCGGCAAAGGTTGTGGATTGTGCCAGCATCATCACAAACGCGAACAACATGGCCAATGCAAACATATCCCCCCCCATGCCAAATCCTGTCGTTGCCGTCAAGATCACTGGACTAGCCATGATCAGCCCTACCGCACTAGACAGTGCCGTAGGGAACCCGATCACACCTTGATCGAGGTGTGTTGTTAAGCGTTGATATAGCTTCATATCGGTACTTCCTCTGCCATCGTGTATGTTTATGGTGATCGCCAACTATGCGTGCAGGTAGTACAGCTCATGTCTGTACCAAATATCGGCGATGATTTAACTTCCTGATGCACAGACGTGACATCGAACAGGACGGATCAATGTACCTCTAAACTGCAAGCAACTTCTTGATCAATGAGGAACCATTTTTTTATTGAAGGTGCACTCGCCACGGCCAGATCCAGAAAAAGATGAAATGCTTCTGCTCTTGCCTCCATCAATCAACTGAGCTCATTGTATATAGAGGCCCCTACATGCCTGCTTTTTCCACACCCATATCAAAACGAAAAACACGATGATGAATTACGTGCAATAAAAAATCTGGCAACAAATACTCCAGATCAGGATTTTCTGAACAACATCCGAACCTGATTTTTTTATTTTCCGCACCACATTTCTCCAGTGTCATGCTGGCGAATTTTGTACCTCGATGAACGGAGAAGAAGTCGCGTCGCCTAGATGGCGAAACTCACGCGGGGTCATGCCATAACGCTGTTTGAATGCGCGGGAAAAATGTGAGCTGGAATTAAAGCCGCAGGAAAATGCGACCTGCGACAGTGACAGACGTCCGGCCTGTGCCCCCAGTAATGCGGCGCGACAACGCTCCAGACGGGCATCCCAAATATAACGTTCCAGTGTCAGCGCCTCTTGTTCGAAGGTGCGATGCAAATAGCGTTTTGAGCAACGCAAAGAGGCTGCGATGGTCTCAATCGACAGTTCAGGATCAAACAGATTTTTTTGCACAAAATCAAGGATGCGCTGGCGCAGAATACTGGCTGAAATCGTATCATCCCCCTCCACATGCTCACGCCCCTTGGTGATCGCACACACCAGCGAGGTCAAGGTATCACCGATGTGCTTGCGCGAATCGTCATCAATACAGGCGATATCGGTACTGACCGAAGCCAACATCAATGCCAGCACACGTGGCAGACCTGAGGCATCAGCGCCATAATGCTGGCGCACATCACACGGTGTATCGGTACGACTGGACAACACGCCACGAGGCAACTGCAACATCACCAGGCGTATCGAAGTCTCATTGATAAATGAATATGGCTGAGTGGGGTCATACACCAGTAAGGAACCGTCAGCCAGATGCGTTACCTCACCCATTTGTGAAAAGCGTGCCTGACCAGACATCTGCAACAACACTTTAATCGCATCGGAATCATAGCTTTGTCTGGCCACATGCTCACCATCCACCTGATGCTGACTCGCCTGCAGCATCGACAACTGACAACGCCCGAAGGAGGACGAAATCAGACGCGCCTCCGGCCGCCCCAGATTGGTGAACTTTTGACGTATATCACCGAACAGGCTACGCATGACCGCACCAAATCGAGCTTCGCCGTCAGGCTCATTCACATCTGCAATAATTGCTCGCATTTTTATCTCCTCCCCAGGAAATTGTCAGACTTTGATTTGCGATGGCAATTCGCCGAACATGCGCTTGTAATCTGACGCAAAACGGCTTGCGTGATTAAACCCACATAGCGCTGCGATATTCGCAATAGTGTTCTGATTGGCATGCATCGCCTGCACCTCCATCAAGTGTCTAAGCTGTCGTCGAGCCTGATTTAAACGCAACGCCTTCAGATACTGCAATGGCGATATATTCAAACGCTCTTCAAAACAATATTGCAAGGTGCGGCGGCTGACATGTGTGGCCGCACATACGTCGAGAATACCGATTTCTTCACAAGAATTTTTGCGCATGTACTCGATGGCACACTGAACAATCCGGTCCCGACGATGCTGCTTCGGTAGTGTGTCTCGGTACTGCTCTGGCGTACTCAAACTAATCGCAAGTGGAATATTGCTCAAGGCACTATTGGCCAACATGCGCGGCGTCAGTGTCGGAGACAGATGTTGAGCACGATTCTGGAGCATATCTGACACTATGACGAAATACTGCCGCAACATATCAGCGGCACGCGGAGTCAGTTGCATGACGGTGGCATTGATTGCGTCAATCGTCATGCAAACATCGTGCTCGTGGAGTCTGGAAAAGAAATAGTCGCGATCAACAGCAATGGCCAGCATCTCAAGGTAACCTTCAGTACGCATATCGTGGCTGCGCTGGCTGTCTATGATCAAGAGAGAATTCTGATCGAACAACCTACCATTGAAACTAGGCGAATTTTCCCTGGCAAAACACATGCCGATGACAATCTTCTCTTCGGGCGGCATGATGCGCTCGTGGAGGGCCATATTGGTGGTCTCACGAATCAGCGTAAATTCACCGATCGCCGCACCTGACACAGTACCCGCAAATTTTCCATGACCTAGCTGCTGGTATTCCTGCTCCCAATCAATCAGCATCTTTGCCTGTTCGTCGACATCATCCACATGGACAGTGTTTACCAATAGTTTCTCGTGCAACATGAAGCTATCCTCAACAATATTTACGATTTACGACATCACATGCCAGTAACACTCGTGTATGCAAATATCGCGCCAAGCGCACTGCCAGTGAACCACATCGAGTGAAATAAATATTTACCTTAGTCAACTCTATAGAGATGACACTGACCGCCATTGATCACCTGGAAAAATGATCAAATAACTAATAGATTAGATATCCGGGCGACTTGAATGATATGAGAATTATCGGCATCGTCTCCTGCTCCTTAATATTTTTTACTAATATATTAGATATTAGAATTTTTTGCATTTATTTTTTGGACTGAGTATCTGATACCCGAGGGACGTGAAAAGCAGCCAATGGAAAAAATATTGAGCAATATCGTGCGGCGCATCATTTCATTCACCACGACAATACCGCCAATACATCGGCTTGACTGCATGCAGACGATAAAATGAAAGCCCAACTGCCACTAGCAGAAAAAAATGACCGGAACGTAAGACGAGAAGAGGAAATAGACGCCGTCAAACCGCTTCGATCTGACGTCAAACCGGGACCAATACACGCAGGACAGTGCAGGAATTGACAAGGCGTTCGCGTACCAAAGCATTACACCATGATCATCTGGCCACATTGCCGGTGCAGCAGCGACAACAACAAATTATTTTACATGTACGCCGCTGCTCTACCGCGAGAGCTCCCGCACATTCGTTGCGATTGAATGCGGGAAGCGCTTAGCTGGATCATGATGTAAACATCAGATTGCACCGAGATAATGCTTGATGAAGGTATCGCTTTGGATGTCCCAAAGAACTGGTGTGCCCTTGAGCACGAGCCAACTTTCTCCCGCCTTATAGTGGCTGATTTTTCCGGTTATCTCATCGGTCATGGTGACTTCTCCGACGATGACTGTCGCCTGTTCAGTGAATGGATAGATCATGCGGAATTTTCCGCGTGAAGCGCCAAAATAACCAGCATGGACGGGATCAGAAGGACTTGCCAAGGTAGGCCTGAAGTAAGCTTTTACCTCGCCTTCGAGAATCGTAGAACCGAGATCGGCAACAGTACCAATGGGCAGCAAATCGGCTAGCGTCAATGCAGTAGAAAGAGACTGTAAGCTCATAAAATTTCCTTGTTGAATGGGTAGTAATGCTCAATGATGAAGCGAAAAATTTAGGTTGTGATTAAGGGAGCATATCAACGACGACCGTTCCAGTAGCCTGACAATTGGTGCATGACCTTGCCAGCGGTACAAATCAGCGGTCTGAACTGATCCTTGCCGTGTATCGTCGGACGCCTGACTGAACTGATCAGGTCATAACGCACCGATCCTTCACTGATTCCCTCTGCCAGAACTTTACAGATGATGTGGCTAGGAGTTACACCAAAGCCGGAGTAACCCTGGACATAGAAGACATTGGGACGCTCCGGCAGCGTACCGATTTGTGGAAACAAATTCGGAGTACAAGCCATCGGCCCACCCCAGGCGAGATCAATTTTCACGTCTTTGAGGTAAGGAAAAACATGCAGCATGCGCTGGCGATTCCACGCTTTGAGATCTTGCGGAACATAGTCGATCAGTGATGTCGCAGCACCGAACAAGAGGCGGTTTTCGTTGGTGACGCGATAGTAATCGATGACCGGACGGATATCACTGTAAGCACCACGGATCGGACTAATGCGCTCAATCATCTCGGTCGAAAGTGGCTCCGTCATGAGTTGAAACGCATAGGTATTGATAGTGGACCGGTGCAACTCTGGCTCCAGCCTGTTGAGAAAGCTGTCGCATGCCCAAAGCAATTTATTGGCGCGCACCGAACCGCGCGCGGTACGTACAGTTACGCGTTCCCCATATTGCACTTCCACAGCTGGCGAATTTTCATAAATTCGCACACCGTAACCGGTTAGCGCCTGTGCCTCTCCCAGCAACAAATTGAGCGAATGCACGTGCCCACCACCCATGTGCAGCAACGCACTTTGATATATCTCAGAGCCGATAATTTGCTTGACTTCCGAACCAGTGAGAAATCGAATTTCCTGCCCAGACCCCAATGATTTAAATTCTTTTTCCCAACTACGTAAGGTTTTTTCCTGCCGACCATTGAAGCCCAAGTAACCATAACCATGACAAAAATCAGCATCAATGTCATATTTCTCAATCCGCTCCTTGATGATTTTTGCACCCTGATCACTGATTTCAAAAATCTGACGCACTCCCTCTTCGCCGACTTCATGACGGATCTTTTCAAGATCATGTCCGATACCTGCCATGATCTGCCCACCGTTTCTGCCTGAGCCGCCAAAGCCCACATAGCGGGCTTCCAGTACAGCAATATTCGTGATGCCTTTCTCTGCCAGTTCTAGCGAAGTATTGATGCCAGAAAATCCACCTCCAATGACCACGACATCAACATCAATATCGTCCGCTAACACTGGAAAATTCAGATTGTATTTTTTTGTGGCAGTATAGTAAGTCGGCGTTTCAATATTGATCATAGAAGTTTCCTCAATAAAACCAAACACCATTAAACGCCAGACTCGGCCATTGATCTTGCTTATCCGTGCCATGGCATTTGTCTGACTGTGCCAAGTGTGTTTGGCATGTCAACGACTCTGGCATTTAATTTGCTTGAACATGGAAATGAAAAAGGAGATGCCCGTCATGAATCCGAAAAGTGACTATTCCCACGATTTTGAAAACTGGCTTGGTGCTTTACGCGCAGCTTGTGGGCAATTTGAGGCAAAGGCACCGCAAACTCACTCACTTTTCCTCGGAGACATTCTCCTTCAGAATATTTCCGGTTTGCAATTAACCAAAATTCGCACCAACGCTCAGCGTATTACTTGTAATAGCGTGCGCAACAGTACTAAGACGGACTATATCGACGACTCATCTTGCTTCCTGGTGATTCAAAGAAGCGGTCATTCTCAATTAATACAAGGGGGTGTAGGATTTGCCATGGCACCAAGTGACTTAGCATTCATGGATGCGGCTTACGGTTGTGAAATCATTCCTGATGGTTTAATGGAGCACGTGTCCATCCACCTCAACCGCAGGCATTTGAGTACTCTTTTACCTACAGGTAAAACGCGGATCGCCAAACTATCACGCAACAGTTTGAGTGGACGCTTACTGCACATTCTGGCAAATGAAATTTGTTTCAACAGCACCCTTCAAGACACTGCACTCGATGATGGATTGGCCGTCCAGCAAGCTTTACTGAACTTGCTCATTCCCGCATTAAAAGACGATAATGAGGACAGCTCTGGTCGCCAGGAACGGATACTGGAAAATGATTTACTGTTACAGGCAAAGAGCATCATTAATACCTCGTTGACTGACTTACAATTGACGCCGTTTTCAATAGCCAGAAAGTTACAGATCTCAGTACGTCAGTTATATCGTTTATTTGAGCAAAGTAATGACAGTGTATGTCGTTACATACAACGTATGCGTTTGAGCTGTGCCGCCAAGGATTTGAGGAATCCAAGAATGCAAAACAGGTCATTGACAGACATCGCCTACGACTGGGGCTTTAGTGATTCGGCGCACTTTAGTCGTTCGTTCAAAAAACAATTCGACATCTCACCACGCGAATATAGACATCAGTGTTAGACAGCGCTGTAGTTATGATGCTACAACGTGCCGCTCCACAGGTAGGTCAGTACGATACTGTGCATTGGTCTCGAACTTCGGCGCGGCGTTCCGCATGATGGCCGCTAATCTAGCAATTGGCGTAATCCCGAAGTCATTGCCTTATACACCTCGGCATCACAGGTGACTTAAAAGTAGTCATTGATTGCTGAAGATGCCCAACGAAAATTAGGCGAGACAAGAGCCTTATTTGATCGCGGAATTGTTCCTAGAATGCGAAGTCACGACTGAGAAATTGTAGAAAACATCAAACGATGTAGCTTGAAATGGCTCAGCAAGAAGCGCTCGCGCTAAAGCGTGACGGAAGAGAATATCGCCAGATTGCCCAATTTTGACTTGCAAATACGACAAGTCGGTTGAATAAATTGATCGCTGCTAGGGATGGTCACATGATACGAGCTCCGGTATCAGGAACGACACTATCTCCGCCTGAGGATGTCACGAATAGTTCGAATCGAAATTACTCTCCTGTCGGCTTGGGTAGGAGAATTTCAAGCGGCTAGTCCCTTTTCGAATAGCTCAGCTCGACAATTTGACCGTCGTCGGAACAATTAGCGAGATTGATGTTATGCATCTCCGCCGCAACGTTCGTGCGGCGGAAATTTTTAGCTTGTGTTGCTGTTTTTATTTATTGGGAATTCCACTGATAGGACATTCTGGCGTGCCAATCGTTGTCCGGGTCAATACTTCTACTGCTTGCCGAGCACCATCAGGGTCTTCAATCCATTTTTTGTAAAACTCAAACGGACAGTTGGCCTCTCCCTGAGCTCCCTCACCGGAATTAAGCTTGCCGGTATAGCCTCGATGAAGTAACTTGAAAAGATGGTTGTTTGATTGCTGATTCCTGCGAACGTCACGAATCTGACTTAGTGAAAATTCTCCGTACTGAATTCCCATTTCTTCAGTCCCACATTCACCGAGCGTACGACCGTCAAAACCGATCAAGGACGACCCACCAAAATAAGAATAGACGCCATCGAAGCCGGTCGCATTTGCTACTGCTACATAAACATTGTTCATCCAGGCCATGGTTTTCGCAACCATCATCTGCTGCTCCCGGGCTGGATACATGTACCCTTGGCAGCGAACAATCAACTCGGCACCACGCATTGCGCAATCGCGCCAGATTTCTGGATAATTGCCGTCATCACAGATAATGAGACTTATCTTGAGGCCTTTGGGGCCCTCAGACACATAAGTCTGATTGCCTGGGTACCAACCCTCGATGGGTACCCACGGCATGATTTTTCTATATTTTTGAACGATCTCACCTTCATTGTTCATCAGAATCAGCGTGTTGTACGGTACTTTTTCCGGATGTTTTTCATGCCGCTCCCCGGTAATAGAAAAGACCCCCCAAACATTCGCTTTGCGGCACGCGGCAGCAAATATCTCCGTCTCTGCACCTGGTATCTCGGATGCAGTTTCGAGCATCTCCTTGGAATCGTACATGATGCCGTGAGTCGAATATTCAGGAAATATCACCAGATCCATACCGGGCAATCCCTGTTTCATCCCAATCAGCATCTCGCCAATCTTGTGTGCATTGTCGAGTACCTCGGTCCGGGTATGCAGGCGGGGCATCTTGTAGTTCACCACGGCTACACCGACCGTGTCATTCGTACTTCCAATATCACCATGTCTCATGTTCTTACTTCCTTTGATCGTCGATTTGTCGAGGCGGCCATCACCGCGCACTATTAGCAATGTGGTTGCTTACATTGTTATCCAGGTGTCGGCGACAGTGGATATTATTAGTTCAACTTGAGTCGGCGTCGAACTCCCCAGATGGCCAGGCCACTCATTGCTGCGCCAAATATGACGTAGTAGCTGGGCGAAAGAGGATCTCCGGTTATTGATCCCAGTCCGGAGAGTACGAAGGGAGCGAAACCGCCAAAGATCGTGACACCGATGTTGTAGCTGAGAGAAAGGCCACTTGTGCGAATTCGTGCGGGGAAAATCTCGGCCATGAGCGCAGGTAAAGGGGCAAAATATAGTGCTATCAAAACACCCATAGCACCTTGAATCGTAATCAAGGTTTCCAATGTTGGTGAGTTCTGAAGGGCGTTTAGCGCGGGATGAGCAAAAATACAGGTTGCAGCGACGGCGACCATCATCGTTTTCGTCCTACCGATGCGATCAGACAACCAGCCGATTAATGGCGAAAGGACGAAAATAATGCCCCCAGTCACTACTGTGCCAATAAACGCCGTGGTCGAATCCACATGAAACTGTTTCGTAGCGTAGGTAGGCATGAACACAGACATCCAGATCGTGATCGTAGCCAGAATGATCAGACCAGCCGAAATGAATACTCGCGTCTTCTCGTGTTTCAGCATTTCACGCATCGGATGTTTTTCTGATCGAACTTCAGAGAACTCTGCGGACTCGTCTGTTGAGCGGCGAATATACATGCCAATTGGCCCCAGAATGGCGCCAAAGAGAAACGGAATCCGCCACCCCCAGCTTTGGAACTGTTCCGGCGTCAAATACCATGTCAGGAACGCGCCGAAAGCCGAAGCCATCATCATTGCCAAGCCTTGTGTAGCAGCTTGCCAACTCGCGATGAATCCTCTGCGCTGAGGATTGTGCTCTGCCAGCAGCGCAGTTGCACTCCCATATTCTCCTCCAGCAGAAAATCCTTGCAGCATGCGTCCACCGACTACAAGCATCGGAGCGAGCACGCCAATCGATGCATATGTTGGAGCAAGTGCGATGATAAGCATGCCAATTGTCATCCAGAGTAATGAGAGACTCATCACTTTCTTGCGACCGATCTTGTCGCCAAGATTACCCAGATAGATGGCCCCAAGGGGGCGCATGAAAAAGGTTACCCCAAAGGTACCTAGAAAGAGCAAAAGTGATGCAGTATCGTTGGCGGCGGGAAAATATAGCTTAGCAATCGTTCCCGCCATGATGCCGTAGATATATAAGTCAAAACACTCAAAAACATTTCCAAGCGTTGCTGCAACGATGGTTCCTCTAGACGTGCTAGTACGCTGGCTAACATTTGCATAGCCGGTGGCAACTTCGGTCATTTTTATCTCCTGACATGTACGCCGCATCGGTGGCTGTGTGACGTGGCGGTGACGCGTGCTGCGAATGGGGATTTCTGAAGGGGCGAGCGCAGGCGCCTGCGACTTCACCTCTTCCATGGCAATTTGAATACTGCTAATCGAGAAGCACCTTATGGATGGTGAAGGCGCCTTTTCTGGCTTTTAACTGATTTTTTCTGGCGCAAACGTTCCGGGGCCATCATGGTTGACGACCGTTTCACCTTGGCCAACACGGACGAATACATAGTGGACATCGTCGCCGCCTTCAAGGATTTCGCAACGGTGAATCGCGCGACGCGGGAAGAAAGCGTAGTCGCCCTTACCAATCTCGAAGGAACCGGCCACGTCCATTCGCACCGAGCAGGCCCAATTCGGTATGGAGCTATGATTTTGTATTCGATGCCTGCGCCAACGGGCAGCAGGTGAAATGTCTGACCGTGGTCGATGAATACACGCGCGAATCGTTGGCAATCGATGTGGCTGGTTCGATCCGATCTGCAAGAGTGATTGAGGTATTGTCGAAACTGATCAGCTTGCGCGGCGCACCTCGCTATCTGCGCAGTGACAACGGTCCTGAGTTTGTGAGTCGGGCATTGCTGAAATGGGTAACGGAACAGGCTATTGAGCTGGCACTGATTGATCCTGGCAAGCCGTGGCAGAACGGCACGACTGAAAGCTTTAACGGAAAATTCCGCGACGAGTGTTTGGCCATGGAATGGTTTCGTAATCGTATTGAAGCAAAAATTGTGATTGAGGACTGGCGTCAGCACTACAATTCCGTCAGGCCACATTCGAGCCTGAATTACGAAACACCAGAAGCGTTCAGCAAGAAGGCATTCAATGATTTATTAACCGGAGCTATCACAGATTAATTTGGTCCGA
>Ga0302155_10000210_pt1 | contig 48843 bp, 38 predicted proteins | sample I_Bog_N3_1_FD_193508 | JGI IMG/M metagenome (GOLD analysis project Ga0302155, IMG submission 193508) | Peat permafrost microbial communities from Stordalen Mire near Abisko, Sweden - I_Bog_N3_1 | ecosystem: Environmental > Terrestrial > Soil > Wetlands > Peat | place: Sweden: Abisko, Stordalen... | reverse complement strand
GTAACTCAACCCGTGCAGCCAGGCTTCGTATTGGTCAAGCCGCTTTTGTTAAACAAGTCGCACAAGAGTCGTACATGAATACTATTGAGGCTAAGAAAGTCCTCGAAACAGCATTGCTATGTGCCCAAGAGCCGTTATCAATCAACGATCTCAAGAAGCTTTACGTGTCCGAGGAGGGTGCGGAAGGTGCGATCACTGCCGATATCATCCGGCACATGCTCGGCGAGCTGAGTGAGGATTGGATTGATAAAGGTGTAGAGGTTGTCAGTTTGTCGACTGGCTGGCGATTCCAGAGCAGAGCTGAAATGAAGGTCTATCTGGATCGTCTGAATCCAGAGCGGCCGCCGAAATACACGCGTGCTACCCTGGAAACACTGGCCATCATTGCTTATCGGCAACCTGTTACCCGTGGCGATATCGAAGAAATTCGCGGCGTCACGGTCAGTTCGCAGACGGTCAAGTTGCTGGAAGATCGTCATTGGATTGAGGCTATTGGCCATCGCGACGTGCCTGGGCGCCCGGCGTTGTTTGCAACGACCAAGCGCTTTCTCGACGATCTCGGTCTGACTTCACTGGATCAGTTGCCGCCGCTGCAAACGGTGACCAAGGATGTTGTCAGTCCAGGTGCGTTACTGGAGTTGCAGGCGCTGGAGGCCGAGATGCAAGTCAGTCTGCTTGCAGATGCGATGGTCGAAGAGCTTGCTGTGCCGGAAGAGACTGAGATCTCGGAAGAAGCCGGTCTCGGTGCAGTCACCGTAGCAATGTCTGATGATGCGGTTGTGATGACAAATGTCGTCGCGGCAGTTGATCATGAAAATGGCGGGAAATACATTGAGAACGACGCGGATGTCATCGTACCAAGCGTCGCCAACTACGAAGAAGTGCAGGCCGAAAGCCCTGCTTCTGCTGAAGCAATTCACACCAAGGACCTCGTCTCCGGCCATGCAAATGACGCCGCGCCTGGTCTGAACAACCAAGATTCAAACAATGAAACCATCTAGTCCGAATGATGATCAGCAGATTGATCCGTTCAATGCTGCTGTTGACAATGCCGATACTGTTGCCAAGACGGTTCGCAAGCGCACCAAAAAAGTCGTAGTTGACGCGCCGGCGACCGAGCTTTCCACGCAAGAGGAGGCGCCCGCCAAAACTGTCAAGCCCAGGGCAACCAGAGTCGCCAAGGCTGATGTGGTTGCGGTGGTTGCGTCCGGTGACGCTCCCGATGCTCCCAAGAAGCGCGCGCCGCGTGCCAAGAAGGCGCCAGTCGATGTGGTGGTGGCTGCGCCGCAAGCGGTGGTGCCAGCCGTTGCTGTCGAGGCTCCGAAAATCATTGTTACTATCGGCGAAGAAGTGACGGCTGCACCGGTCTTGCTGGATGCGCCAGCTGATGGCTCGCAGCGTACCAAGCCGGCTCGTCGTGGTGTGCGTGGCCCACGCGCCTTGCGCAATAATCGTGCGGCGCAGCGCGCTGCCGACGGTGGCGAGGTAGGTAATCAGCCAGTGCCGGTCGTCGAGGAGGATGGTGGCAATGCAGCCAATGCAGCCAATGCACCAATTCCGGTGGCCGATCAGGCAATGGCAGAGGCGCGCCGCGATGGTCAGGATCGGCATCGTCAGCAAAAGGGTAAGAAGCCTTTCGTCAAGGGTGGCGGCAAGCCTAAGGCGCCGCAACTGGGCTTGCGTTCGCAGGATGCTGGCGATGATGTGTTCTCTTTCGTCACTTCGGATGCGTACGACAAGGAAGATGGCGCCCGCGGCGGTTCGCGCGGGCATCAGCTGCGCGGCAAGAATGGCCGTCGCGATCTGACCTCGGAAGACGACGCCCCCAAGCTGCATAAGGTGCTGGCTGATTCGGGTCTGGGTTCGCGTCGCGATATGGAAGAGCTGATCGTGGCTGGCCGGGTTTCGGTCAACGGCGAGCCGGCGCATATTGGTCAGCGCATTTTGCCAACCGATCAGGTGCGCATTAACGGTAAGTTGATACAGCGCAAGGTGAGTAACAAGCCGCCGCGCGTGCTGGTCTATCACAAGCCGGCAGGCGAAATCGTCAGTCACAATGATCCTGAGGGTCGCGCCTCGGTGTTTGATCGTTTGCCCACGATGAAGGCCGCCAAATGGCTGGCAGTCGGTCGTCTCGATTTCAATACAGAAGGTTTGCTGTTGTTTACTACGTCGGGTGATCTGGCCAACCGCTTGATGCATCCGCGCTACAACATCGAACGCGAGTATGCGGTGCGCACGTTGGGTGAGCTGGAAGAGGGTATGCGTCAGAAGTTGTTGCATGGCGTTGAGCTCGATGATGGTGTGGCGCAATTTTCGAAAATTGCCGATGGTGGCGGCGAAGGCGTCAACAAGTGGTATCGCGTGACCATCGGTGAAGGTCGTAATCGCGAAGTGCGCCGCATGTTTGAGGCCATTGGATTGACCGTCTCGCGTCTGATTCGTACGCGTTATGGTGCTATGGCCTTGCCGCAAGGTCTCAAGCGCGGTCGCTGGGAAGAGATGGAAGAAAACGCCGTGCGTAATTTGCTGGCTGCTTGCGGCATGGAAAAACCGGCTGGGCAAGAGTCGTCCGGTAAAGGCAGGCCTGGTGCCAATAATAATGGCCAGCCGCGCAGCAATGCCAATGCCAATCCGATGCATTCGAATGGGCCGCGTCGTGAGCCATGGCAGGGTCAAGGTCAAGGGCAGGGGGCGCGTCAAGGCCAGGGTCAAGGCCAAGGTGGTGGGCGGCCGCAGAACAAGAGCCGTCAGCCGGATCCTTTGCAAACTGCGCTGGGCTTCCCGGATGCCGGTCAGCGCAGGCACAACCGCCCGCAACGTAGCGGCATGGCGGGCCCGGGGCAAGGTCAGGGCACTGGTGCGGGCGGTATGCCGCGTCGTCGTCGCGGATAAGTCATTGATTGCTCGGTAATTTCTTTGCTGAAACATCGTCTCATTTGCGGTATGCGCGGCAATCTTGAATTGCTGTGCATACCGTAATCGGTTATAATGCGCAAGTTATCGGAGCAGCCCGTCGCAAATGTTGCGGCCGCTCGGTTGAAATAAACGATAAGAAAGATGGGCAGATGCCCATTTTTTTTTTGCTGAACAAATTGACGTGTTCACGTCAACAGTACGGAGAATTTTCCTTGCAATTGCTGGATTTGATTGAAGCCACCTTGTCTGGGATGGGGTACGAACTGGTCGACTTCGAGAAGGCAGCGCGCGGTCTGATGCGTGTGTTTATCGATTTCCCGTTTGAGGATGCAGACAAGGGGCCGATCAGAGTCGAGGATTGCGAGAAGGTGACGCATCAGTTGTTGCACGTATTTACGGTAGAAAACGTCGATTACGAGCGGCTCGAAGTGTCTTCGCCAGGCTTGGATCGCCCCTTGAAGAAGCTCAGCGACTATGTGCGCTTTGTCGATCAGGAAGCGATCATTAAGCTGCGCATGCCAATGCCGGGAGCAGCCAATCGCAAGTCCTTCCAAGGGATATTGCGGGTCCCCGAAGGCGAAAACTTGAAGCTGGAATTTGAAGCAAACGATGGGTCGGCAGCGGTGTTGGATTTCACACTGGCCGATGTGGACAAGGCACGCCTGGTGCCGAAAGTGGATTTTAGGAGTCGCAAAGCATGAGTCGCGAAGTTTTATTGTTGGTCGATGCGCTGGCGCGCGAAAAGAATGTCGATAAGGATGTGGTCTTCGGAGCACTGGAGCATGCGCTCGCGCAAGCTACCAAGAAACGCTATGAAGGCGAAGTCGACATCCGCGTGTCTATCGACCGTGAAAGCGGCGAATTTGAATCGTTCCGTCGTTGGCACGTGGTGCCGGACGAAGCGGGCCTACAATTGCCTGACCAGGAAGTGCTCCACTTCGAAGCCCTTGAGCAGATTCCCGACATCGTTGTGGATGAATACATCGAAGAAGTGATCGAGTCGGTCGAGTTCGGCCGTCGCTTTGCGCAAGACACCAAGCAAGTTGTGCTGCAACGCATTCGCGATGCTGAGCGCGAGCAGATTCTGGCCGACTTCCTGGAGCGCGGTGATTCGCTGGTAACTGGTACGATCAAGCGCATGGAGCGTGGTGACGCGATTGTCGAGTCAGGCAAGATTGAAGCGCGTCTGCCACGCGATCAAACCATTCCTAAAGAAAATCTGCGTATCGGCGACCGCGTACGTGCCTATATTTTGCGCATCGATCGCAATGCACGTGGTCCGCAAGTGATCCTCTCGCGCACTGCGCCAGAGTTCATCATGAAGCTGTTTGAGCTGGAAGTGCCGGAAATCGAACAAGGCTCGCTGGAAATCAAATCGGCTGCACGGGACCCAGGCGTGCGCGCCAAGATCGCCGTCTATACAGCAGACAAACGTATCGATCCTATCGGTACCTGCGTCGGCATGCGCGGTTCGCGCGTGCAAGCTGTTACTGGCGAATTGGGTGGCGAGCGCGTTGATATCGTGTTGTGGTCGGATGATCCGGCGCAATTCGTTATTGGTGCACTGGCCCCGGCCAACGTCAGTTCGATCGTCGTGGATGAAGAAAAGCACGCCATGGATGTCGTCGTTGACGAAGAAAATCTAGCGATTGCTATCGGTCGCGGCGGTCAGAACGTGCGCCTGGCAGCAGAGCTGACCAACTGGCAGATCAATATCATGACGGCAGAAGAATCGGCCGACAAATCGGCGCAGGAAACTGCGGCAATCCGTGTGCTGTTCATGGAAAAGCTGGATGTCGATCAGGAAGTCGCCGACATTCTGGTGGAAGAAGGTTTTGCCAGCCTGGAAGAAATTGCTTACGTGCCCATCAACGAAATGCTGGAAATCGAGTCGTTTGACGAAGATACCGTCAATGAGCTGCGCAATCGCGCTCGCGATGCACTGGTCACTGAAGCGATTGCTTCGGAAGAGGGACTTGAGGGCATGGATGAAAGCCTGATCAATTTTGAAGCCATGGATCGTGTTGTCGCCGGCAAGCTCGGTTTGGCAGGCATCAAAACGGTGCCCGCTTTTGCCGCTCTGGCGTATGACGAATTTGGTGCCATCCTGGCCTTGCCGGCAGACCGTGCGCGCCAGCTGATTGAGAATGAATTTGACGATGTGACCGACGATGAAATGAAGCTCATCGATGCAAAATACGACGAGCGTGCCAAGGCATTGCAAGCCAAAGCATGGAGTACGGTGGAAGCGAAACAATGAGCTTGCTGACCGACCCCACATCATCTGCCGAGCCACATAGAAAAGAGGACTGAATGGCAAGTAACAACGTAGCCCAATTTGCCACCGAGCTGAAAATGCCGGCGGATTTGCTACTGACCCAGCTGCAATCTGCCGGAGTGCAAAAGAGCTCTGAGTCCGATCCTTTGTCAAAAGAAGACAAGGACCGTCTCCTGGAACACTTGCGCCGCGTGCGTGGCGCAGCACCAGATGGCGACAAGAAAAAAATCACGCTCACGCGCAAGGAAACGACTGAAATCAAACAGGCTGATTCTTCAGGCAAGTCGCGCACAATTCAAGTGGAAGTGCGCAAGAAGCGTACCTTCGTCAAACGCGATGAACCAGGTGCTGAAGATGCACCAGCCAAACCGGATGCGGTTACTGCAGCGCCTGAGTCGGATGCCAGCGAAATTGAACGACGTGCTGAAGAAGCGCGTCATCAGACCGAGCTGATTGCCCGTCAGGAAGCGGATTTGCGCGAAAAGCAAGAACGTCTGGCGCAACTGGAAGCGGAAAAAATCGCCCAGGCCAAGGCAGCGGAAGAAGAGGCCAAGCGCGCTGCTCAAGAGGCCAAGCAGGCCGCTGAAGAGGAAGCTCGTCAGGCGGCGGCTGCGAAAGTCAGCGAGAAAACCAAGGTCAGTGCTGTCGTGGGTGCGCCTGCACCGGCGCCGGTGCAGGCGGCTGAAGATGCGGCAGAGGAAGAGAAGAAACGCGCTGCCGCTGAAGAAGCCAAGAAAAAGGTTGCTCAGGTAGCCAAGGAAGCCGGCGACCGCGCTGCTGCTGCGGAGCGCGCGCGCAAAGCAGTAGAAGATGAAGTCGCTCAGATCAAGGCCATGATGAATGCGCCGCGTCGCGTGATCAAGGCACCGGAGCCGGTAGCTGCACCTGTTGTGGCCAAGACGTCTGAAGGTACTTTGCACAAGCCAGCGGACAAGAAGCCGGGCGAAAAGAAAGACGAGAAGAAGGCGCCAGTGGCGGTCGACAAGAAGTCGATCAAGTCCGCTAATGTGTCCTCGACATGGCAAGACGACGCTAAAAAGCGCGGCACTGGCATGAAGACGCGCGGCAATACCGGTACCGGTGGTCGCGATGGCTGGCGTGCTGGTCCGAAGGGACGCCGCAATACGCATCACGACGATCACGAAAGCAATTTCCAGGCGCCGACCGAAGCTGTCGTCAAGGATGTGCACGTGCCGGAAACCATCACGGTTGCTGAAATTGCACACAAGATGTCGGTCAAGGCATCAGAAGTCATCAAGCATTTGATGAAGCTGGGGCAGATGGTCACCATCAACCAGGTGCTGGATCAGGAAACCGCGATGATCGTGGTGGAAGAAATGGGCCATCGTGCGCATGCTGCCAAGTTGGACGATCCGGAAGCATTGTTGGAAGAAGGCGCCGAGCATATCGATGCAGAATTGCTGCCGCGTGCTCCGGTGGTTACCGTCATGGGTCACGTCGACCACGGCAAGACCTCGTTGCTGGATTACATCCGTCGCACCAAGGTGGCTTCGGGTGAAGCTGGTGGCATTACTCAGCACATTGGCGCGTACCACGTGGAAACGCCGCGCGGCATGATTACCTTCCTCGATACCCCGGGCCACGAAGCGTTTACGGCGATGCGTGCACGTGGCGCCAAGGCGACTGACATCGTGATTCTGGTGGTAGCTGCCGACGATGGCGTGATGCCGCAAACCAAGGAAGCGATCGCCCATGCCAAGGCTGGTGGCGTACCGCTGGTGGTGGCGATCAACAAGATCGACAAGCCGGGCTCCAATCTGGATCGCGTCAAGCAAGAACTGGTAGCTGAAGGCGTTGTGCCGGAAGAATACGGTGGCGAGTCGCCCTTCATTGCGGTATCGGCCAAGACCGGCGAAGGCATCGATAGTTTGTTGGAACAGGTGTTGTTGCAAGCTGAAGTGTTGGAATTGACGGCGCCGATTGATGTCCCGGCCAAGGGGCTGGTGATTGAAGCCAAGCTCGACAAGGGCCGCGGTCCGGTGGCAACGATACTGGTGCAATCCGGGACGCTCAAGCGCGGTGATGTGGTGCTGGCAGGTTCGGCTTATGGTCGTGTGCGTGCCATGCTTGACGAAAGCGGCAAGAGCATTACTGAAGCAGGCCCGTCTATCCCTGTAGAAATTCAGGGTTTGACTGAAGTGCCGAGTGCCGGTGAAGAAGTTCTGGTCATGAGTGACGAACGCAAGGCGCGTGAAATTGGTCTGTTCCGTCAAGGCAAGTTCCGTGACGTCAAGCTGGCTAAGCAACAGGCTGCCAAGCTGGAAAACATGTTCGAGCAGATGGCCGAAGGCGAGGTCAAGAACCTGCCGATGATCATCAAGACCGACGTGCAAGGTTCCCAGGAAGCGTTGGTGCAATCGCTGCAAAAACTGTCCAATGCCGAAGTGCGTGTGCAAGTGGTACATGCGGCAGTGGGCGGCATCAGCGAAAACGACGTCAACCTGGCGGTGGCTTCGAAGGCCGTCATCATTGGCTTCAACACGCGTGCCGATGCTTCGGCGCGCAAGCTGGCCGAATCCAGCGGCGTCGATATCCGTTACTACAACATCATTTACGATGCGGTGGACGAGGTGAAGGCTGCGATGTCCGGTATGCTGGCGCCAGAGAAGCGCGAACAGTCCTTGGGTCTGGTCGAGATTCGTCAGGTGTTCCATGTCAGCAAGGTGGGATCGATTGCCGGTTGCTACGTGCTCGAAGGTCTGGTCAAGCGCGGCTCCTCGGTACGTCTGTTGCGCAGCAACGTGGTACTGTGGACCGGCGAGCTGGATTCGCTCAAGCGCTTCAAAGATGACGTCAAGGAAGTCAAGTCGGGCTTCGAGTGCGGTCTGTCGTTGAAGAACTACAACGATATCCAAGAAGGCGATCAGCTCGAGATTTTCGAAGTCCAGGAAATCGCGCGTACACTGTAATCGCACCAAGGAAGCCTGGGGCCCGCCGCCGCAGGTTTCCTATCGACAAGAAGGGTCGACGTCTGCTGCAAACCTTGCAGACGTCGGCTCGGTTTCATTCAGGTTTTCATTAATTCACCAGCAGTTCAATGCCGTATGCGTTCAGGTTTGACGACACGGCCGAGGTCAGTTTCCCAGCATGGCAAAACATAGCAAATCCATTCCCGGACGCGGCTTGCGCGTTGCCGATCAGATCCAGAAGGACTTGTCGGAAATTATTGCATTCGAGTTGAAAGACCCGCGTGTGGGAATGGTCACGATCACCGAAGTGCAAGTAACCCCCGACTATGCACATGCAAAGGTTTTTTTCACGACCTTGAAAGATGACAAGCAGGCCATTGCAGACACCGTCACTGGTTTATCAAAGGCGTCCGGCTTCCTGCGCGGTCAGTTGGGGCGTCGCCTGTCTATTCACACTTTGCCTGAGTTGCATTTTGTGCACGACAATTCGACCGTGCGTGGCATTGAGATGTCGCGTCTGATTGACGAGGCAAATGCAACTCGCGCCAAGGATGCGGATGAAAACTGACCGCATGGTGCGGTTGTTTGCATTTTCTGATTTTTCTGATTTTTCTGTTCTGTAGCGTGTGACGTGCAATGACAAGGCATGCTGGCCATTGCCGTCTCCCCCAAGATATTCTGGACCCCTCATTCATGGCGCCTTCTTCGCCTTTGCAATCACGGCCCCCTAAGGTCCCGCGCGTGCCGGTGCACGGCGTGCTGCTGTTGGACAAGCCGGTCGGCTGGTCCAGCAACGACGCGCTGATCAAGGCCAAGCGCTTGCTGTTGGCACAAAAGGCCGGGCATACCGGTACCCTCGATCCGTTCGCCACGGGGCTGTTGCCACTGTGCTTTGGCGAAGCCACCAAGTTCTCTCAGGATTTACTGGAAGCCGACAAGACCTATGAGGCGCTGGTTCATCTTGGGATCGCCACCAATACCGGTGATACTGAAGGTGAGGTGATTGCCACCAAACCGGTTGATGTCAGCGTGCAGCAAATCGAGCAAGCCCTGCAAGCATTTCGCGGCGAAATTTCTCAGGTGCCACCGATGTATTCGGCGCTCAAGCGCGACGGCAAACCGCTCTACGAATATGCCCGGGCAGGAATTACGCTGGAACGCGAAGCGCGTCGCGTGACCATTCACCAGCTTGAGATGCTCGATTATCAGGCGCCGCTGCTACGCATCCGTGTGGTTTGTAGTAAAGGCACCTACATCCGGGTGCTGGGTGAAGATATTGGTGACATGCTAGGTTGCGGCGCGCATTTGCAGCAACTACGGCGCACCGGCGTGGGACCATTGAGTCTGGCCGGCAGCGTTACATTGGATCAGTTCATGGCGCTGGAGGATACGCAGCGGTCGCAGACATTGTTGCCGGTCGACGGTTTGCTGCTGAGTTTTCCAGCGGTGTCACTGAGCGATGTGCTCACCGAGCGCTTTCTGCATGGTCAGCGTTTGGCGCTGGGCAAAGAAGGCGTAGAGGTGCCGGCCACGGCAGGGCGGGCGCGGGTGTACCAGCAAAGCAACGGACGTCTGCTGGGCACGGGTTTATTGCAGGAATTCGGCATACTGGCGCCGGAAAGGCTGATTTCGACCTTGTCGAACTAGCGGGTTTATTGCGGTACTGGCCAGTGAGCACGAAACGTACAGCAACTCTTTGAAATTATTAGGCTTTTTAAAATTCATGCATCGCAACATGCTATAATGCGGGCCTCCCCGGATTCGGCAGACCAACTCACATCAATCATGTCAAACAACAAACGCGCTATTCGCAACATCGCCATCATCGCCCACGTTGACCACGGCAAAACTACGCTCGTCGACCAATTGCTCCGCCAGTCCGGCACTTTCCGCGACAACCAGCAGGTTGACGCGCGCGTGATGGACTCGAACGACATCGAAAAAGAACGTGGTATCACCATTCTGTCGAAGAACTGTGCGGTTGAGTACAAGGGCACGCACATCAACATCGTCGATACCCCAGGCCACGCCGATTTCGGCGGTGAAGTCGAGCGCGTGCTGTCGATGGTTGACAGCGTGCTGTTGCTGGTCGATGCGCAAGAAGGTCCGATGCCGCAGACGCGTTTCGTGACGCGCAAGGCTCTGGCTCTGGGTTTGAAGCCTATCGTCGTGGTCAACAAGATCGACCGCGAAAATGCTGACCCGCAAAAAGCGGTCAACGCAACTTTTGAATTGTTCGACAAACTCGGCGCGACCGATGAGCAGTTGGACTTCCCTATCGTCTACGCCTCTGGCTTCAAGGGCTACGCCGGCCTCGAAGACAGCGTGCGCGAAGGCAATATGGAGCCCCTGTTCGACGCCATCCTCGAACACGTTCCTGCGCGTGAAGATGACCCAGACGGTCCACTGCAATTGCAAATCACGTCGTTGGAATACTCCTCTTACGTCGGCAAGATCGGCGTCGGCCGTATCCTGCGTGGTCGCGTGCGCGGCTTGCAAGACGTCATCTGGATGAATGGTCCTGATGACAAGCCAACCAAGGCCCGTATCAACCAGGTGTTGACCTTCCGCGGCCTCGATCGCGTCCAGGTTGAAGAAGCACTGGCAGGCGATATCGTGCTGATCAATGGTATTGAAGAAATCAGCATCGGTTCCACTATTTGTGCGCCGGACACCCCGGACGGCTTGCCGATGCTGAAGATCGATGAACCGACCTTGACCATGAACTTCATGGTCAACAACTCTCCGCTGGCTGGCCGCGAAGGTAAATTCGTGACCACCCGTCAGATCCGCGACCGTCTGGACCGCGAACTGAAGGCCAATATGGCGCTGCGTGTGGTGCAGGCAGAAAACGATGATTCCACCTACGAAGTTTCGGGCCGTGGTGAATTGCATCTGACCATTCTGATTGAAAACATGCGTCGCGAAGGCTTTGAGTTGGCCGTCTCGCGTCCACGTGTGGTGTACAAGATGGTCGATGGCGTACGTCATGAGCCGTATGAAAACCTGACTGTGGATGTTGAAGAAAATAATCAGGGCGGCGTCATGGAAGAATTAGGTCGCCGCCGTGGTGATCTGCAAAATATGGAACCGGACGGCAAGGGTCGCGTTCGTTTGGAATACCGTATTCCTGCACGTGGTCTGATCGGCTTCCAGGGCGAGTTCATGACGCTCACACGCGGTACTGGCTTGATGAGTCACGTGTTTGACGAGTACGCGCCAGTGGACAACAGCAAGGGTGAACTCGGTAGCCGTCGCAATGGTGTACTGATTTCGCAAGACGACGGCGCAGCCGTTGCCTATGCCATCTGGAAGTTGCAGGATCGCGGCCGTATGTTTGTCAGCCACAATGACCCTGTCTATGAAGGCATGATTATTGGTATCCACTCGCGTGACAACGATCTGGTGGTCAATCCGATCAAGGGCAAGCAATTGACCAACGTGCGCTCGTCGGGTACCGACGAAGCGGTGCGCCTGGTACCACCGATCGAGATGTCGCTGGAATATGCAGTTGAGTTCATTGATGATGATGAATTGGTTGAAGTAACACCGAAGAGTATTCGTCTGCGCAAGCGTTTCCTGAAGGAACATGAGCGCAAGAAGGCATCACGCGACGCGTAATGCTGTGAGTCAATTGGATGGGTAGATAGGTTGCTGTAGGTATTATCTGTTTTATGAATATCTGATATTGATAAAATAAAGCAGACCTCTATGTTGCAGTGCGATATAGTTACACCTGTCTCCTCCAATTTCCTCCTAAAGAATTGGATTTAAGCCCGCTACCGAAAGGTCAGCGGGTTTTTTTTGTTTCAAAAAATTTGAGATTTTCCTCGCCTGATTGCGGGGAAAAGGGGGGATATAAGGAGTCTAGGCTTGAAAAATGATGTCATTCTCCTACATTTTGGTGCTTATTTTTTCTATAGGCACTTAAATTGTGCGATGCGAAATGACTATTGCTGATTTGTGGTGCAGAATCACTCCCGCAGTATAAAAATCCTATCTCTCAAGAAGATAGAGGAGACACTAGCCCGCGGCGCGAAAGCGCTGCGGGCTTTCCATTTTGGGCCCCAAGATATTGCGATACTCGGACCGTTCGGGATCTGACGATTGTCGGCGGCAATGCTCTAGAGCGACTTCCTGCGCCATAAAAAAATGTGGTTTTAGATCGGCGTTAGTTGTGAGAAGTTGTATTATTGATATGCATCGTACTCGGGATGTTTTTTTCATTCCTCATGCATTGCAAAATAATAAGACAGTGTTGGCGCCAATTCCTGAATGGAAATAGAGAGCAGATTTCGAGCCGGGCATATCATGGACGCCTCTGCGGTAAGCGGTAAGGAACATACAGTCGGAGCCTTTCAGCGGCGCGCAGCGGCGTTGATGTGCGTTCTGTTGGTGGCAGGCGGCATCTTCTTGACGCCCGTTGCCAATCAACCCTGGCTTCCGGTGCCTGGCTACATGACAGCTTTCGGCATGGCGATGGTGATCACCAACATCATGTTGACGATGCTGCTATTCGGCCGCGGGGCAACTGAAAATAATCGCGTCATCATCAGTCTTGGCACCGCCTATTTCTTTGTGGCGATAATATTTCTGCCGTTGATGGCCTCGTTTCCTGGGGGCATCATGCCTGGCGAACTTATCGGTTCGCAAGTCAGTGCAGTGTGGTTGTGGTCATTCTGGCATATGGGCTTCGGTGTGCTGGTTCTGCGCTTTGCTTATCTGGCTGGCGGCAGCAGGGTAAGGCGTAGTCAGCCTTGGAAGGAGGCTGCTATCACCGTGCTGGGCGTGCTGATTCTGACTCTGGTCAGTACCGTAGGCGTTGAATATTTGCCGCCGCTGTATGTTGATGGGAAGACTTTTTTCTCGGGGTATGCGCGCTGCATACCGTGGTCGATCATGGCCATTGACATGTTTGCCGCAATCAAATTGCTGCGCCTGCCGCAGCGTACCCCAGAACAACTTTGGTTGATTGTCGGCATGTTCGCCGCTTGTTTCGATGTTTGGCTGACATTTCACGGTACCTCGCGTTTTTCCTTGGGCTGGTATGTTTCCAAGGTGGCGGGCGTGTTTACTTCCATGGTGGTCTTGGTATCGCTGTTCCGTGAGTTGAGCCAGCTTTATCGGCGTGTGTACCAGACCAACATCGTGCTCTCGGCTCTGGCCAATCAGGATGGCTTGACCAGTTTGGCCAATCGTCGCCGCTTCGATGAGATATTGCAAGCGGAATGGGCGCGCGCCCAGCGTTACAATCAGCCGATTTCGCTGCTCATGATTGATGTCGACCACTTCAAGAAATTTAATGATCGTTTTGGTCACTTGGATGGCGATGATTGTCTGCGCGTGATCGGTAAAGTTTTGCGGGATTGCTCAAAACGTCCAGACGATCTGGCGGCGCGCTATGGCGGTGAGGAATTTGCGATGGTGTTGCCATTTACCAGCGCCAGTGGGGCTGATGCGCTGGCGCGACGGATTTGTCTGGTGCTCGGCGAGCTGGCAATACCGCATCCCGATGTAAAGGCTGGTGTGGTTTCGGTCAGTATCGGCGTGGCAACGATCGTGCCCAACGCCGAGATGTTGCCGGAGAAGGTCATCAGCGCTGCCGATGGAGCCTTGTATCTTGCCAAAGAGGCAGGTCGCAATTGTGTGCGCCATGCGAGCGACATGATGAGAGTCATGCCGGCCAAGTACGTTAGCTAGGAATCCCTGACAAAACGTCGTCTGTGGCATGACATCTCCATGCACAGTAGCGGCTTGATCAAGCCGACTGGGCACATGCCTGCTTGCCGATTTTTCGATCGTTGTCATTGTGCGCCGTGCGTATTCAAGTCATGGCTCAGCGACGCCTGATCAACCATTAATTAACGTTAGTTTTTGTGAGTTTTCAAGCCCTCCCGATCCCCGAAAAAACCAGTCGCAGAGCGGCTTTGCGCGTCAATACGGCCCGCGTACAATCCCTGCCGCACCCATCACGGATTGGACTGAATTGGGCCTGTAAGGTGCTTAAAATAGCTATTTCTTATTTTGTTTATCCAAATTATGTCTACTTGGGAAAAATATGCATCGCTGATGTACCCATTTCCGTCATTAAACTGTAACTGGGAAAGATGTGGAAAGGACGAGATGGATATAACTACATTGTTTCTGAAAACCTTGGATGATATGGAGCTTTACCTTGAGGCAACAGATCCTTATGACATCCTGATGATCGCTGCTTTGCTCAGGAAGTTATTTCTTGATGGGTCACCGTTATTTGATCAAGTCAATAAAATCTACAAGATCAAGCACACCTTTTCGATAATTGATGCGACTGAGTTTGTTGAAAAAGCAAGAAAGCGATAGCACGTGTAACGTTAAAGGCATTGGCGCCAATTAGAGCAGCCTGTATTGCGGCATCTTCAAGCAAGGATACAAAATGACGCCCTAGGCGTCATTGATTTAAATCTAATGCGAGGCGGCATACGCTTCTCTGGCGGCGTTTCGTTGCCTATCTATGTATCGCCCACGTCTCTCACGTCTGCGACCCTAGTACGGCCCTCTTTACGGGTTGGGATAGGAAATGTCCCCGCGGACAGTTTATTATGCGCCGTGCCGGGTTCTATGCTGATCTCTGAACAGATCTCGGCAGCGTCAATGTCAGTCGGTCGTATTTAAGCGCGAGAAGCATGAATGCTTTTATTGGACCTATCTCCTTATTGTCGCTATGACAACTTGATTTGTTTGTGATGGGAAAAGTCACACAGATACTGCCTACGGAATTCGGGAGGATCGCCTGGTACCATGGCATTCCCTAGACCGCGACCACATCCATCGGCCGACTCAATGTCGCGCAGCGGCACACCTCGAAATGTTCCCGTCCACGATTCATCAAGCTCAATCCCGGCGAACAATTCCCCATTGCCTAGGTGTGGCCGGAATGCAGAAATGAACCGGGCGAGCAAACCATCGTCCGGCGTATTGAACGTGATGCGCTCGCCAATGATGCGTTCATTTACCTTGGATGCTCCCGGAAAGAATCGCTTATGCAGTCAGCATGAGACCTGTTTCACTGGAACGTTTGCTGCTGATTCCAGCAGCAGATACTTTGAAAGTGCCGACCGCTTGAGTCAGTTTAATGGTCTGATCGTGCATGCTTTTAGCAGCGGCAGCAGCTTCTTCGACCAACGCAGCATTCTGTTGCGTTGTGTTGTCCATCTGAATAATGGCCTGATTAATTTGTTCTATACCGGCAGTCTGCTCTTCGCTGGCGTTGCTGATCTGAATGATCGTGTCGGAAACCCGTTTGACGCTGGCCACAATTTCGTCCATGGTGGTGCCAGCCTGATCGACCAGTTTGGCACCGGTTTCGACCTTTGCCACAGAGTCGTCAATCAGGGTTTTGATTTCCTTGGCCGCTGCCGCCGAGCGTTGTGCCAGACTGCGTACTTCACTTGCCACGACGGCAAAACCACGTCCTTGCTCACCGGCTCGAGCCGCTTCAACGGCAGCATTCAAGGCGAGAATATTGGTTTGGAAGGCTATTCCGTCAATAACGCCGATGATGTCAACGATTCTTTTTGAAGAATCGTTAATGGATCCCATGGTATTGATCACTTGCGATACGACGCTGCCACCTTTGACTGCAATGTCAGAGGCTGATTGGGCCAGCGAATTGGCTTGTCGCGCATTGTCGGCATTCTGCTTGGTGGTGCTGGTCAATTCTTCCATCGAGGATGCCGTTTCTTCCAGAGCACCAGCTTGTGCTTCCGTACGTGAAGATAAATCCATGTTGCCGTTGGCGATTTCACGCGAAGCCATCGCAATTGCATCGCTGCTCACACGTACGTCGCTGACGATGCCTGTCAGGTTTTGGTTCATTTCTTTGAGAGCTTGCAGCAGCAGAGTGATTTCATCCTGGCCAGTTGGCTCGATACGTGAAGTCAGGTCGCCAGCGGCCACAGACTGTGCAATGCTGACTGCCAGATTCAGTTGCCGGGTGATGCTGCGGATGATCACGACAGCAAAGATGACGCTCAGTACCAGTGTTAGTATTCCCACTCCAACTGACAAGCTGACGGCGTTGGTCTTGGCTGCTTGTGCCACAACACTGCTTTGTGTCGCTAAATCAATGTTCAGTTGACGGTGCGCCTCGAAGTTTGTCGCTACCTTGGCAATCAGTGCATGATTTGTCGTCAACAGCTCGCGTGCCTGATCGCGTTTGTCAGCGTGTGTTAGTGCGACGACCTTATCCTTGAGTGCTACCAAATCGGTCAGAGCCGCACGGCTGGCATCGAGTTTGGCCTTATCGGGGGCGTAGACTTCTGGCGGCTCATCCATGTCTTCTTTTTCGTACTTGATGAGGGCATCGAAGGCGCTTTTTACATTGCTGCTCATTTGTTGCTCGATGCCAGTACGAATTTTGTCGTCAGGTTCAGCAACCTCGTTCCAGAGCGCTTCACGGAATGCAGCAACTGCGTCGTAAGAAGTATCAATATCATGGACGGAAGGGACCGTATTGACGGTAGCGAAGTTGGCAGTATCGTATACCTGGCCGATTTGCCGCCAGGTAATCCCGGTCAGCAGAACAACACCGACTAACGTGGTGATTATCAGCAGGGCAATTTTTCTGGCGATGGTGAGCTTCATGGTATAGGACCTCCCTAAATTTGACCTGTGGGGATATCATAAAAAAATTCTATTTGACCAAGACGATTTTCATTTCTTCTAGATACTCGCTATACCAACATCTTGGTAATTAGCATTTTGAATACTAAACCTGCTAAATTTAATTCTCAAATAAATTAAACAAATATTGATTAAATATTGTTTAATTAATGTTATTCAAATAATTTGTTGTTGTATTTTGATTTTTAAGGTGTTTGCGACGTAGGTGATATCAGTTTTAACTAGGCCTGCTGGGATGGCCTCAGGTACAAATATCAAAGCCGCTCCATGCAAGATGCGCGGAACAGCTTTTGTGAGGACGTGTTTACGATCTCCAGCCTCGCCTGACTTTGCGGCATATCGTCTAAATGTTCTTCTGACTCATCATCAGTTGGTGTGCGCGCAACTTGGATGCACGATATTTTTGCTCCGCAAACAATTATCGAACCAGTCTCTAATCGAACCAGTCTCTATAAGGCTTTGCGAGCAATGTGATTTTATGGATTGCGAAGTGGAAAAACAGTTAAGTGGTTGTTTTTTATCGAGTTGTCTTCGGACTTGTAATCAGGAGCTGCAAGCGCTAGAACGCCCGCAAATGCGGGCGTTAATTTACTTGTCGGTCGCGCCACGATTGTTCAATTCCGAAGCCTTGCTCAAAAAGTCGTGAAACTCCGTCATGACGTAGATCGTGAAAGTGCAGGTCTTTGATTTTCGGGGTTTTGCAGGCACGTGGGAAAAGGCTGCTGACGGTGCTTTCGGTAACAGGAAATATTCTTTCTTCCTTCGCATCACGCGGTTGGCGTTTAATGATATCGAAGGTGCTTCCCAAAAGCGGGCCTTCCTGATCATTTTCCATCTTTGTACGCGGATGCTTCCGATTTCGGATGATGATGATGCGATCCTGCTCGTTCAGGTCGGTCCATTTGAGACTGATAATCTCGCCAAGACGCATGGCAGTGCCAACCGCAAAGGCAATCAGCTCCCACATTGGCACTTGCTGCCGCTCTTTGACCTGGAACCAGGTACAGATGTTGTCGAGCTCGATTTGTGTCGGTCGCCTGGTGCGCTCTTTTGATCGGGTGGATAAGCCTATATCCGCCATGAACGCGCGGGCATGATCAACTGGATCCAGTTGGACTGGCCAGCGCCAGATATTTTTGGCCGTCTTGAGGACACACTGGCCAAATAGGTCGGGTCAACTGAGATTGTCACTCCACCTGCACCACCGGCTTGGCGATTTTTTACATGCTCAATCAGCCTTTCCCCGGTCAACTTACCGATTAAATGATTCCCGAGGGAAATGCTTGGTTTTTTAGGATATCAGCTTTGTTTCTACCCAGCGGCTTGGCGCTGCTTTGCTCTTCTATATAGCGGACAATGGCCGCCTCAAGTGTCTTGTCTGCTATGATACGGGCATCCTGAAATTTGAGCGCCCGCATGTCAGCTTCTTGCTGAGAAGCCCATTCTTGAGCGCGTGCCTTTGTGTCGAACATCCCGCTTGGTGCGGGAAATCCTTTCCTCCGAATCCTTGCGCGCCACCGTTTGCCAATTTTCTGAAAAGTTGCCATTGAGTTTGTCCAAATTTTGTCCAATGGTGAATGTTAAACCATTAAATTACGTGAGTTTTTGTGAGTTCTGAAATTGTCCTTGACCCCGTAAAACCTGCATCTGGCAGTGGTTTAGGGGTGAAATACGGCCCGCGCACAATCTCTGTTGCACCCATGATGGATTGGACAGATCGTCATTGTCGTCTGTTTCACCGACAGATCACGCGCCATACTTGGCTGTATACAGAGATGGTCACCACCGGCGCTTTGCTGTACGGCGACGTTGCGCGCCATCTCAATTTCAATGATGAAGAACATCCGATCGCCTTGCAGTTGGGCGGTAGTGAACCCGACGAACTGGCCAGAAGTGCAAAACTGGGCCAGCAGTGGGGTTACGATGAGATCAATCTGAATTGCGGCTGCCCTTCCGAGCGAGTGCAGAAAGGTGCGTTTGGTGCTTGTTTGATGGCCGAGCCGACATTGGTGGCCGATTGTGTCAAGGCCATGCGCGATGCGGTGAGCATCGATGTCACGGTCAAGCATCGCATCGGTATCGATGATGTCGAGTCCTATGATTTTGTGCGAGATTTCGTCGGGACCATTGCCGACGCCGGTTGCAATACCTTTATCGTACATGCACGCAACGCGGTGCTCAAAGGCCTCAGCCCGAAGGAAAACCGCGAAATACCACCACTCAAATATGAGCACGCCTATCGCCTCAAGCGCGATTTTCCTGACCTGGAAATCCTGATCAACGGTGGCATCAAGAGCGTCGCCGAAATTGATCAGCATCTGCAGCATGTTGACGGTGTCATGCTGGGTCGTGAGGCTTATCACAATCCGTTTTTGATGGCCGGTTTCGACGCCCGTTATTATGGCGCGTTGGCGCATGGCGTGCAGACCAGCCGCAGCGATGTGATTGCCGCCATGATTGCCTATGCGCGTAATCAGCTGGCCTTGCATGGTAACGGTGGCAAGGGCCTGCGCCTCAATAGTATTACCCGGCACATGTTGGGGCTGATGGCAGGCCTGCCAGGCGCGCGTGCATTTCGCCAGACCTTGTCGGACTCCAAGCGTCTGGCGCAGGGTGATCCGGATTTGCTGCTGGAAGCCTTGTCACATACGCAACTGGTCACGCTGGAATGACTAACAATGCGGCCCGATACTATGCCCGGAGCGCGTAACAAGCTGTAAATAACATCCCCAAATCCTTTAAAATACGGGCCTCAAGAAGGAATTCGCTATGTCTATCGCAACAACAGAAGAAATCGTCGCCGAACTACGCGCTGGCCGCATGGTGATCCTGGTCGACGAAGAGGATCGGGAAAATGAAGGTGATTTGGTACTGGCTACCGATTTTGTGACGCCCGAAGCCATCAATTTCATGGTCAAGCACGCGCGTGGGCTGGTGTGCCTGACGCTGACCGAAGAACATTGCGACCGGCTCGACCTGTCGATGATGTCGACGCGCAACGGCACCCAGTTTGGTACCAATTTCACCGTCTCGATCGAAGCCGCCGAAGGTGTGACGACGGGTATTTCCGCCGCCGATCGTGCGCGTACGATACAAGTGGCGGCCGCACCGAATGCCAGCGCTGCCGATATTGTGCAGCCCGGTCATATTTTTCCGCTACGTGCGCAAAAGGGCGGCGTGTTGATGCGCGCCGGACATACCGAGGCCGGCTGTGATCTGACGCAAATGGCCGGTCTGACACCGGCCGCTGTGATCTGTGAGATTCTCAAGGATGACGGCACCATGGCGCGCTTGCCGGATCTGATGGTGTTTGCTGCCGAGCACAAACTTAAAATCGGCACGATTGCCGACTTGATCCATTATCGCAACCAGCACGAGAGCATCATCGAACGCGTCGCCGAGCGTGAGATGCATACCGTGCATGGCGTGTTCAAGGTAATTGCTTACCGTGACAAGCCTAGCGGTGGTGCACATTTAGCCTTGGTGCATGGCGATATCACACCAGACCAGGAGACGCTGGTGCGGGTGCATCAACCGGTATCGATCATCGACTTGCTGGAGACCAAAGCCACCACGCACTCCTGGAATATGGCATCGGCCATGACGGCTATCAAGGCCGCTCCTAGCGGCGTGCTGGTATTGCTCAACTGTGAAGAGTCGTCGGAGCAACTGTTCGAAAATTTTGCGACGCTGAACTGTCCGCCATCGGCCAGGCAGGCACGCGCCGAACGCATGGATTTACGCACGTATGGCATTGGCGCACAGATCTTGAAGGATTTGCGCGTCTGCAAGATGCAATTGCTGGCAAGTCCGCGCAAGATGCCGTCAATGACCGGTTTCAACCTTGAGGTGACCGGCTACCGCGCCAAGCCGGAGGCTTGAGCGAAAAGCATCAGTAATTGCAACATCTGACAGAAAAACAAGCGCCGTCCGGCTGCGCGTATTAATCTGAATCACCCACAACAGAAGCGCAAGTTTGCGTATAAGGAAAAGCCATGACAATAGGTACTTACGAATCGGATCTGAATGGCGAAGGCTTGCGCATCGGCATCGTCCAGGCGCGCTTCAATGAAGATGTCTGCCACGGCTTGCTGGCGGCTTGTCTGGCGGAACTCAAACACCTGGGCGTCAACGATGAAGACATTTTGCATGTCAGCGTGCCGGGCGCACTGGAAATCGCGCTGGCCCTGCAGAAGATGGCTGATACCGAGCAATTCGATGCGCTTATCGCCGTGGGTGCCGTTATTCGCGGCGAGACCTATCACTTTGAATTGGTCGCGAACGAATCTGGCGCCGCCATCACCCGCGTCGGTCTGGATGCCGGTATCCCGATCGCCAATGCGGTGCTCACGACCGAGAATGACGAACAGGCCGAAGCGCGCATGGCAATCAAAGGTGCGGATGCTGCTCGCGTTGCGGTCGAGATGGCTAACCTTGGGCTGGCGCTTGACGAGTTGGCACAAGCGAGCGACGAACCATAACGCGGCTGCAGGCCTTGCCATGGCCACTGCATCGATCACGTAAGCAATGCATTGGTTTGCGTGAACGTCAAGGTGGCATCTCTTTTTGTATTGAACGGCTTTTCGTAATTGATCATGACTAATAAAACTTCACACGCCAATCCCAGCAAAAATCGCACGCCGCGTCATCGCGCCCGCGAATTTGCCCTGCAGGGGCTCTATCAATGGCTGCTCAACAATGAGGATGCCGGCGCAATTGAGGCGAACATTCGTGAGGCGCATGGTTTCGACAAGGCCGATGCTGAGCATTTCGACGCCTTGCTGTACGGCGCGATCAAACAGGTGGTCAGTCTGCGAGCCGGTCTGGCGCCGCTGATTGATCGGCTTATCACCGAACTGTCGCCGGTGGAGCATGCGGCATTGCTGATCGGTGCATACGAACTGCAAAATCACGTCGAAATTCCCTACAAGGTCGTCATTAACGAAGCCGTTGAGCTGACCAAATCATTCGGTGGCGTTGATGGACACAAGTACGTCAATGGCGTGCTGGATCGTTTCGCTGCCAAAGTGCGTGACATCGAAGTGGGCGCGGCGCGCCGCTGATTTTCATTGCCTCATTGGCAGTTTGCGAGCGCCGCGGCGTGGTGCAATCTGCCATGTCCAGCAGGTACTGTGCCGGTGATGCTGGCAGCCTGGATTGATCAGGCGTGTACTTATCTCTGACTTCCCCTCTTCCTCTGTGTTTCATTATGAGCTTTAGCAATCTCGCTTCCCGTTTGCAAAATATTGCGCCATTTCATGTGATGGAGCTGTCCAAGATGGCGGCTGCCCTGGAGCAACAAGGTCGCCACCTAATTCACATGGGCATTGGCGAGCCGGATTTCACCGCGCCGCCGGCAGTTGTTGCTGCAGCCACACAAGCCATGGCCGATGGCAAGATGCAATACACTTCTGCAACTGGATTGCCAGCCTTGCGAGAAGCGATTGCAGGGCATTATCGGCGTGTCTACGGTATCGAGATCTCGCCATCGCGTATTGTCGTCACAGCGGGCGCTTCAGCGGCCTTGTTGCTGGCCTGCGCAGCGCTGGTTGAGCCAGGCTCGGAAGTCTTGATGCCGGATCCGTCTTATCCGTGTAATCGCCATTTCGTTGCTGCCTTCGAAGGATGCGCCAGATTGGTGCAAAGTGGCCCTGAGGATCGCTTTCAGTTGTCGGCGCAGATGGTGCAGGAAAATTGGACTACGGCAACCAAAGGGGTGTTGTTGGCGTCGCCCTCGAATCCGACAGGTACCTCGATTCTGTCAGGCGAGTTGCAAAAGATTGTCGAGACGGTGCGCGCCAAGCGCGGCTTTACCATCGTTGACGAAATCTATCAGGGCTTGTCCTATGACGGCGCGCCATTCACGGCCTTGTCGCTCGGCGAGGACGTGGTCGTGATCAACAGTTTTTCCAAGTATTTCAACATGACTGGCTGGCGTTTGGGCTGGCTGGTGTTGCCGGAAGCGCTAGTGCCGCAGGTTGAGAAGCTGGCGCAAAATTTATTCATCTGTGCCTCTTCAATAGCGCAGCATGCTGCCATCGCGTGTTTCGCGCCGGAGTCGATTGCACTGTATGAAGAGCGCAAGGCGGAATTCAAGCGTCGCCGCGATTACATCGTGCCGCAACTGCAGCGGCTAGGCTTCAAGGTGCCAGTGGTACCCGACGGCGCGTTCTATGTCTACGCCGATTGCAGTGCCATCAGCGACGATGCCGATGCGCTGACGGTGGATATGCTCAACAAGGCCGGTGTGGTACTGGTACCTGGACTTGACTTCGGCCCATCTACCGCGCATCGTTATATCCGTCTGTCCTATGCCACCTCGATGGAAAATCTGCAGGAAGCGGTGGCGCGACTGGAGCAATATCTGGCGGCACGCTGAGAGATCTGCTGCGCTGATGGATGACGTAAAAAAGGAGCCGTTTGGCTCCTTTTTTATATGCTGCATTGCTTCTTCTTTATTTACAACGCAGCAAATTCTTCCACTGCGGCGGCTTTCTTGGGGATGTTCGTCGCAGCGACATTCCCCAGGGCCATCGGTTTGATGGCTTGATTCGCCTGCGCGGTGGTCGGTGCCGCAGGGCGTGGTTTGATCAGCGCCGTTGTAAAAATCGAGATGTTCTTGCCGGTCGCGACTTCTTTCAGATTTTCATACTCCGAGAGTACTTTAAGTCCATAGCCGCCATCGTTTTCCATGTCAGCCGCGCCGACATAGTTTTTCAGACCTGCTTCCACCGAGCCGCCGCGTGTCACGCATTCCTTCAAAATCAGCGAGCCGACCTTGATATTGGCAACCGGATTGAGGGCTGCCTTGACGCCGCCCAATTCCTGGAACTTGTCGTGGTGTACCTTGGACATGACCTGCATCAGACCCTGTGCACCCATCGGGCTTTCTGCAAAGGGATTGAAGCGTGACTCAATTGCCATCACCGCTAGGATCAACAAAGGATCAAGCTTGATTTCACGCGCCGTCAAATAGGCGGCAGAGACCAACATGTCGGTGGCATCGCCAGCAACGCGGTAGCGCTTGGAGAGCCAATTGGTGACCAATTTTTGCTGACGCGGCGTACCGAGGATAAGTCGGTCTTCTTCCGTCATCGGTGTTGTTGTCGCCGTGGAGGTGATCGCCGGAGCGGTCATCGCCATGGTCGAGGCTGGTACCGGCACCTCGATCAGGTTGGCCAGCGATGGTGTCGGCACTTCGACCTTCTCTGGCTGACCATACGAAAACGGCGACAAGGCAATGATCTTGTCGGCGAAGTCTGGATGGAAAAACATCATGCCCAACATGAACAAGGCAGCGATGCCGAGCAAAGTCAGCGCATAGTGCGCTGCAGTAAAAAAGCGACCAATTCTGCTTGGAATGGACTTCGCCCATTGTGCAGATTGATCAACCATATCGGAGGCAGCGCTAAGCTGAGCCTCTATAGGTTGGTTTAACATTGAACCTCCTGAATGTTGCAACTCATATAGAGCGAAACCGGCAAAAAGCGGATGCACGGGTCACCGACTACACGTATTACAATCAATACACTACCGTCGCACAGCGTTACGGCAAGCTACCGGTTGTTTGCTGTTACTGCAGGGCCGACGGCTCCGGTGCAGTGCAATACAACCAAATTCGGGGGAGAAGGCTGACGCCTTTTGATAACACTCCATAAAAATGCCAGTGGGACCCCGTTCCCGTGAAACCTTGCGAGCTGATTCGGGTTCCTGGCCCGGCTCGGTTAATCAAGGTGGGCGAATTGTAGAAGCCACTTTATATCAAGTCAATACTATTAAACCTATTTAATATAACTTTTAAATCTTACATTTCTGGGGGTATCCCGTCAAAAATCAATAGAATCAACCGTTTGCCCGGTCTACCTCATCTAAGGGCTGTACAAAAGAAAACCAGCGAAAAAAAATGAAATACACCGATTTACGCGATTTTATTTCGCAGCTGCAACAATCCGGCGAGTTAAAACGCATCTCCGTTCCGGTTTCACCTTATTTGGAAATGACGGAAATTTGCGATCGGACTTTGCGAGCCGCAGGTCCGGCAATCATTTTTGATAATGTCCCTGGAAAAAACATCCCCGTTTTAGCCAATCTTTTCGGCACGCCACGTCGTGTGGCGTTGGGCATGGGAGCCGAAGACGTCAGTGAATTGCGACGCATTGGTCACTTGTTGGCCAAGCTAAAAGAACCTGAGCCACCCAAGGGTTTCAAGGACATCATGGGCTTGGGAACACTGGTCAAGTCATTGTGGGACATGGCTCCCAAGGAGCTGCGCTCGGCGCCGTGCCAAGAGATCGTATGGGAGGGCAATGATGTCGACCTCGACCGCTTGCCTATTCAATATTGCTGGCCTGGCGATGCTGCGCCGCTGATCACCTGGGGTCTGGTGATTACCAAAGGACCGTATAAGAAGCGGCAAAATCTCGGCATCTATCGCCAGCAAGTCATCGCGCGCAACAAGGTCATCATGCGCTGGTTGGCCCATCGCGGCGGGGCTTTGGATTTTCGCGAGCACTGCATTGCCAATCCTGGCAAGCCCTATCCGATTGCGGTAGCGCTTGGCGCCGATCCCGCTACTATATTAGGGGCAGTCACGCCGGTACCCGACAGCTTGTCGGAGTATCAGTTTGCCGGACTTTTGCGCGGCAGCCGCACCGAACTGGTCAAAGCGATCGGTAGCGAGTTGCGCGTGCCGGCTTCGGCCGAAATCGTCCTGGAGGGGCATATCTACCCTGATGAAGCGCATCCATCCGGCTACGAGCATGCGCTCGAAGGCCCCTATGGCGATCATACCGGTTACTACAATGAGCAGGACTGGTTTCCTGTCTTCACCATCGATCGCATCACCATGCGGCGTGATCCTCTCTATCACTCTACCTATACCGGCAAACCGCCCGACGAACCGGCGGTACTGGGCGTGGCATTGAATGAGGTTTTTATTCCGCTGCTGCAAAAACAGTTCAGTGAAATCACCGATTTCTATTTGCCGCCGGAAGGTTGCAGCTACCGTATGGCAGTGGTGCAGATCAAGAAATCCTATGCCGGTCACGCCAAGCGTGTCATGTTCGGCGTCTGGAGTTTTTTGCGTCAGTTCATGTATACCAAATTCATTGTGGTAGTTGATGAGGATGTCGATATCCGTGACTGGAAGGAAGTGATCTGGGCCATTACCACGCGGGTTGATCCGGTACGTGACACGGTCATGGTCGACAACACGCCGATTGACTATCTCGATTTTGCTTCGCCGGTCAGTGGTCTGGGCAGCAAGATGGGTATCGACGCGACTAATAAATGGCCTGGGGAAACACAGCGCGAATGGGGCACCACGATCGTCATGAGTGATGCCGTCAAGCAGCGCGTTGACAGCATCTGGCAAGAGCTGGGATTGTAATTTCTGCGGCGTGCAGCGTGGTCTGACTATGCCGCACGCCAACGCGGTTGGCTGATTTATCAAGGTGATTGCAGTTGAGCCCACTGCGCAGTGCCAAGATGCGATATAATTCGCGCCGGCGGGCCCCTGCGCATTGTGGCGTGGTCAACCTGGTCAGGTCGGGAACGAAGCAGCCACAGCCATTTCCTGCAAGTGCCGCAGACAAGGCTCGCCTTTTAGTTATTCCAGTATTGTTTTCTCATTGCCGATGCGCTGTTCTGCGTGACGATCGGCTTCACCACTGTTGATCTAGTCCGGATATACCTCGCTGGCGAGGTCGTAGAGGCGCTCAGGCTGCTTTTCCGCTGACCGTAAAGCCGATCGTGGTGGTGCCATTTTGGCTTGCTGCAAAGGCTGTGCCGCCATGCATTCTGGCAATCGCCTTGACGATCGCCAGACCTAGGCCGTGACCGTGAATACCATTGAAATCGCGGCGCGCCGTATCGACCCGGTAAAACCGATCGAACAGGCGTGGCAAATGACGTTCTTCGATAGGCCGACCCGGATTGGATACCGCCACTTGCACTTGTTCCTGTTTGGCATAAATGCCGATGTCGATGCAGGCGCCGGCAGGTGAATGCTGGATCGCGTTTTGCAGCAGGTTGGTGAGCGCGCGTCGGAACAGCGCCGTCTCGATCTGTGAACTGGCCATCGTATCACCACTGACGGATACGCTCATCTTCATATCATCGAGTACAAATTCGAAGAATTCGATGGTTTTTTGCACTTCGTCGGCGATGACGGTCTCCACCAGACTGGTGGCGGCTTCGCCTTGATCACAGCGGGCTAAAAACAGCATGTCGTTGATGATGGAGCGCAGGCGGTCGAGTTCTTCCAGATTCGATTGCAGCACCATCTCAAATTCCGGTGCGCTACGCTCGCGCGATAAAGCAACCTGGGTCTCGCCAATCAGGTTGGCTAGCGGCGTGCGTAACTCATGGGCGACGTCGGCATTGAATGCTTCAAGCTGTTTGTAAGCATTTTCCATACGGTCTAGCGCACCGTTGAAGGCTTGCGCCAGATCGGACAGCTCGTCCGGCAGGGCTGACAGCGTCAGGCGTTCCGACAAGGTCTTGGGGCTCAGCGTTTGCGCCTTGTTTGACATTTTCTTGAGCGGCTGCAGACCGGCGCGTGCGATCCAGAAGCCAAATAGCACGACCAGCAGCATACCCGCTAGCGACAGTCCGATCATGGCCGCGACGAAAGTGCGCAGGGTTTCGAAATAAGGTTCGGTGTCGACGCCGACAGTAAGGCGGATCGCCGGGCGATCTAGATAGGCCGGCAATACCTTGGTCAGGGTGTGCATGGGAAATTTCTTGCCCTTGATGCGCAGCCGGCCGATGTTGTTGGGGTCGTAATCGAAGTCGTGCAGATCAGCTAGGTCTTTGCCATAGCTGTATTGCGCATCTTCACTGAAAATCCAGAAGCGCACTTTGCCGTCCGGCGGCGTGAGCATGTCAAGCTTGGCTTGCACATGGGTCCAGCGCTCGGCTGTGCCGACATGGGAAACCATGTATTGGATATCATTGAAGGTCGTCACCAGGCCATCGCGCTCGTGGCGCAGCAACTCGCTTTTCACCACGACGTAGAGCATCGTGCCGATCAGCGAAAACACCACCAGTGCTGCCGCCGCGAACATTGTAACCAGCCGCATGATGATGGAATGTCTCATGGCGCATCACCATCGGGGTAGGGTGCTCGAATACTGTCGGTGCGCGGTTCCAGAACGTAGCCCATGCCGCGAATGGTATGCAGCAGCTTGTCGTCAAACGGCGCATCAATCTTGGCGCGCAAACGCTTGATGGCGACTTCGACGACATTGGTGTTGCTGTCGAAATTCATGTCCCATACCAGTTCGGCAATCGCGGTCTTGGACAAAATTTCACCCTGGCGCCGCGCCATGATGGCCAAGAGCGCGAACTCCTTGGCAGTCAAATCGATGCGTACGTTATTGCGATAGGCTTTGCGGCTCAGCAGATCGATTTGCAGGTCACCAATGCGCAGTTGCGGCGCCTCCTGCACTCGGCCGCGCCGAGTCAGCGCCTGCAGTCGCGCTAGCAGTTCAAGAAAGGAAAACGGTTTGATCAGGTAATCATCGGCGCCGTCGTGCAAGCCCTTGATGCGGTCTTCCACGCGGTCGCGTGCGGTCAGCATGATGACCGGCGTCTGTTTGATGGTGCGCAGGGCGCGCAGCACCGAGAAGCCGTCCAGTCCCGGCAGCATGACATCAAGCACGATGACATCGTAATCGTGCTCAATGGCTAAATGCTGGCCGTCGATGCCGTTGGCAGCCAGATCAACGGTACACCCCTGTTCGGTCAAGCCCTTACAGAGGTATTCCGCCATCTTGTGCTCATCCTCGACAATCAGGATTTTCATGCTTACTCCGATGCCGTTCAGTGCGATTCAATTACCGGTGCGGCAACACCTTTACGGGCCGCCTTGCGTGCCATCCGGGCTTCTTTCCTGCGCATATACCAATAGTGTGTCCGATCCAGATAGAGATAGATCACCGGGGTGGTAAATAAGGTCAGCGCTTGCGACAGCACCAGGCCACCGACCATGGCGTAACCGAGCGGACGGCGTAGCTCGGAGCCGGCGCCGTGGCCCAACATCAATGGCAGACCCGAGAGCAAGGCGCACATGGTGGTCATCATGATAGGGCGGAAGCGTAACAAGCAGGCCTGATAGATCGCCTCTTCCGGCTTCATGCCCTTTTCTCGTTCAGCGGTGAGGGCAAAGTCGATCATCATGATGCCGTTTTTCTTGACGATGCCGATCAGCAAGATGATGCCGATGAGTGCAATCACGCTCAGATCATAGCCGCCCATCATCAGGATCAGCAGTGCTCCCACCCCAGCGGACGGCAGTGTCGACAGAATCGTTAGCGGATGGATATAACTTTCATACAACAGGCCCAGCACGATATACACCGCAACCAGCGCCGCCGCAATCAGGTAAGGCTGCGACGACAGCGAATCACCGAAGGCCTTGGCAGTGCCCTGGAAGGCGCCGATGACCGTATTAGGCAATTGCATGTCGGCCTGTACCTTGTTGATGGCATCAACGGCATCACCCAGCGATACCCCGGGAGCCAGGTTGAACGAAATCGTGACCGCCGGGAACTGGCTTTGGTGACTGATGGACAGGTAAGCGGTCTTGTTCGTGTCGATTTTGATGAACGTCGACAACGGCACTTGCTGGTTGGTGATCGGCGAGGTCAGATAGAGCTTGTTGAATAGCGCCGTATCCGTTTGCAAGTCAGGCGCCACTTCGAGTACGACGTGGTAGCTGTTGACCTGGGTGAAGTACTGTGCCACCTGACGTTGACCAATGGCGTCGTAGATCGTCGAATCAATGAGTGCTGGAGAAATGCCGAAGCTGGACGCGCGCGCGCGGTCGATCGTGATGGTTGCGGTAGCCGCGCTGTTTTGCTGGTCCGAGGCAACGTCGGTGAGCAGTTTCATGCCGCGCAGGCGCTCCAGCAGTTTCGGCGCCCAAATATTGAGTTCGTCCAGGTCGGCATCGGTCAGCGTGTACTGGTATTGGGTACGCGAGAGGCGACCGCCGACGTTGATGTCCTGGCTGGCTTGCATGAACATGTTGGTACCCTGCAGCTTGGCCAGTTGCGGCCGCAGACGTGCGATAACCTGGCCGGCGTCGGCAGTGCGGCCCTCATCCTTGGGCTTGAGCGCAATAAAAATGTTGCCGGTATTGAAGGTGGTGGCGCCGGCGTTCATGGCGAAACCGATCACGTCAGGATCTTTTCGCACCACGTCTGCGACCCGTAGCATGCGGCGGTGCATGGCTTCCGAAGAGATATCCTGGGACGACTCGGCAAAGCCGATGATGACGCCATTGTCTTGCTGCGGGAAGAAACCCTTGGGGATGATGATGAACAAGGCTACTGTGACTGCCATCGTAGCAATGAAGGTCATCAAGGTGATGAACTGGTGGCGCATGACCACATCCAGGCCGCGCTTGTAGCCGTTGAGCATGGTATCGAAGAAGCGCTCGAACAACTGGAACAGCTTGCCGTGCTTTTGGCCATGGGTGTTGACCAGGAAGCGTGAACACAGCATTGGTGTCAGGGTCAGCGAAATAATCACAGACACACCGATAGTGAGCGTCACCGTTACCGCGAACTCTCGGAACAGGCGACCGACGATACCTCCCATGAGCAGCAATGGAATGAACACCGCCACCAGTGACACCGAGATCGAGATGATGGTAAAGCCGATTTCTTTGGAGCCTTTAAGCGCAGCGTCCATCGGCGACATGCCCTCTTCGACATAGCGGTAAATATTTTCCAGCATGACGATGGCATCATCGACCACGAAGCCGACGGCAATGGTCAGTGCCATAAGCGACAGATTATCAAGACTGTAGCCGATCAGATACATCACTGCAGCCGTGCCCAGCAACGCGAGCGGCACGGTGATACTTGGGATCAAGGTGGCGGCGATATTGCGCAGGAACACAAAGATCACCATCACCACCAGTGCAATGGTCAGCACCAGCGTGAATTCGACGTCTTGCACCGAAGCGCGGATGGTCTGGGTACGGTCAATCAGTGTATTGATGTGCACGCTGGCCGGAATCGCTGCACGCAAACGCGGCAGCGTGGCTTTGATGCGGTTGACGGTCTCAATCACGTTGGCGCCCGGCTCCTTGGTGATGGCCAGGATGATGGAGCGCCCGTCAATGAGGCTGTTATTGGGGGCAATGGCCGGGCCGGCAAAGGCCCAGGCGGCGATCTTGCTGTTTTCCGGACCGTCTACGGCCACGCCGATGTCGCGCACGCGGATCGGCGCACCGTTGCGATAACCCAGCAACATCTCGTTCCATGGCGCGGCATTGAGCAACTGGTCATTGGTGTAGACCGTGAAGCTTTGATGGGGGCCGTCGATGGTACCCTTAGGCTGATTCACTGTAAGGCTGGAGATGGTGCCGCGGATGTCTTCCAGGCTCAGACCCATGGAGGCCAGTTTGGCTGGATCAACCTGAATCCGAACGGCCGGCTTTTGGGCTCCATTGACACTGACCAGACCGACGCCAGAAATTTGCGAAATCTGCTGCGCCAGAATATTGTCGGAATAGTCGCTGACCTGCGTCAGCGGCAGTGCATCCGATTGTACCGACATGATCATGATGGGCGAGTCGGCCGGATTGATCTTGCGGAACGTTGGCGGGCTAGGCAGGTTGTTGGGCAACTGACCGGCCGAGGCGTTGATGGCTGCCTGCACGTCAAGTGCGGCAGCATCAATGCTACGGTTCAGGTCGAACTGCAAGGTAATCTGGCTGCTGCCTAGCGCACTTTGCGAAGTCATTTGCGACAAACCGGAGATCAGCGAAAATTGCCGCTCCAGCGGCTGAGCCACGGTTGACGCCATGGTTTCGGGACTGCCGCCGGGCAAGTTGGCTGAAACTTGGATGGTCGGGAAGTCAACCTGGGGCAGTGGCGCCACAGGCAGTAGCGGCCAGACAGCGGCACCGATCAATAAAATCGCTATAGCTAATAGCGTGGTGCCGATCGGGCGCTTGATGAAGGTAGCGGAGACACTCACTTGGCGGATCCTTTCGCGGCGTCGGCTTTCGCTTTGTTTTCAGCAATACTGCTACCGGGCTTCAACTTGTACTGGCCATCGAGTACCACGCGCTGCGATTGCTGCAGACCATCGGCAATGACGGCGATATCGTCCTGAATGCGCGCCACCTTGACTGGTTGTAACGCCACCGTATTGTCGGCTTTGACGATGTAGACATAGGTGCCTTCCTGGTTCCGCTGGATGGCAGCCGACGGCAAGGTCAGCGCCAAGCCGTGATCGTCCATCTGCAGATTGATGTTGACGTATTGTCCAGGCCACAATTTATGCTGCTTGTTGGTGAAGCGGGCCTTGAGTTGCACGCTGCCACTGGTGGTGTCGATCTGGTTATTGACCAACACCAGATCACCGGTGGCCAGCACTTCATTGCTGGTACGGGCATAGGCGATCACTTTGAGTGGCTTGTGACTGTCCAGCTGCGCCTTGTTGATGCCATGGACTGCATCTTCGGGCAGCGTAAACAGCACCGTGATCGGATCAATCTGGTTGATCACCACCAGACCGGTCGCATCGGCAGCATGCACGATGTTGCCGGCATCGATCAGACGCGTACCTGTGCGTCCGCTGATCGGTGCCGTGATCTTGGTGTAGCTCAGTTGCACCTTGGCATAGTCGATCTGTGCCTGATCGGTTTTGACAGTGGCTTCCAGTTGTGTCGCCAGCGCTTTTTGCGTATCCAGTTGTTGTTGTGTGGCGGCATCTTGCTCACGCAGCGAGGTATAGCGCTGCAAGTCGATTTTGGCATTGATCAATTGGGCCTCATCTCTGGCCTTTTGTGCCTGCGCCTGTTCCAGCTGTGCCTGCAAGGCGCGCGGATCGATCTGCGCCAGCAACTGGCCGGCCTTGACATCTTGGCCTTCGGTAAAGGCAACCTTGTCGAGCTGTCCATCGATACGCACCTTCACCGTCACGCTGGCGTTAGCAGTGACGTTGCCTACGCCCGACAGGTACAAAGGAACATCGCGTTGCTGCACCTCAGTGGTGGTGACTGCAACGGCTGGAGCTTGTTGCGCCAGCGGCGTTTCTGCGGCAACGGCGTCGGCCCGATGCGATAAAGTCCAGGCCCCGCCTGCCAGTAGGCTCACGGCAGCAGCAATCAAGAGGGTAGAGCGTTTTTGAACAAAAGAAGTAGTCATTGTTTACTCGCGAAATTATTTTTATCGACTCAGTTGGCCGAATTGGCAGGCTCGGTGGTCTTGGCAGTGTTGGTAGTGGCAACCGCGTCCATGTCGCTGGCATGCCAGCCACCGCCGGTGGCCTTGACGAGCGCGACACTGGCGACCAGTTGACGTCCTAGCAGTTGCGCTGCCGTGCGCTCATTGGTCAGGGTTGTGGCTTGTGCCGTGACGACCGACAAATAGGTCACCGTGCCGACTTGATACTGGCTTAAGGCCAAACGCTCCGATAGTTGTGCCGCTTTTACGGCCGAGTCTTGAGTGACGCTCTCCTGATCCAGTACGCGCAAGGTCGAGAGATTGTCTTCTACCTCTTGCAGTCCGCCCAGCACAGTTTGCTTGTAGGTCGCTACTGCTGCATCGAAGGCGGCGGTGGCTTGATCGGTACGAGCACTGCGGGCACCGCCGTCAAACAAGGTGGCCGCTAGCGTACTGCCCAAAGACCAGATGCGGCTGGGGATGTCGAACAGCTGTCCATAGGTCAGGCTGCTATAGCCGCCAGAGGCGCCCAATGTCAGTGACGGGAAATAAGCTGAGCGAGCCACACCGATGTTGGCATTGGCAGCCGCGGCCAGGCGTTCGGCATTGGCAATGTCCGGACGGCGCTCCAGCAAATCCGATGGCAAACCGGTTGGAATTGCTGGCATGCTCGCCTGCAACGCGGCGGCATTGCTCTTGACCGGCGCCAGGCTGAAGGCGGCCGGAGCCTTGCCCACGAGAATGGCGATCGCATGCTCGAGTTGGTTACGGGTGGCATCGAGGTCAATCAATTGCGCTTGTGTTGTAAGCAACAGGGTTTCAGCTTGCGCCACGTCCGAGCGCAAAGCAACGCCGGCTGCATATTGATGCTTGGTGAGCTCTAGTGAGCGCGTATAAGCCACCACCGTGCGCTGGTACAAATCTTTTTGCAAATCGGTGACGCGTAGTTGCAGGTAGTCTTGCGCCAGCGTGGCTTGAATACTCAAGCGAGCCGCCGCCAGCGTGGCCGCACTGGCCTGGGTGCCGGCGTCTCCGGCTTCTACCGAGCGTCGTACTGCGCCCCAGATATCGGGCTCCCAGGAAGCGCTCAGACCGATGGCGTCAGTGTTGACCAGGTGCAGCGAGTCGTAGGTATTTGTTTGCGCACGACTGAGGCCGGCAGATGCGCCCACCGTGGGCCACAGACTGGCACGCGCCAGCGAGGCGGTGGCCTGGGCCTGACGGTATTGCGCCTCGGACAGGCGGATATTCTGATTGGCTTGGTTGGCTTGTTCGATCAGATCGTTGAGAATGCTGTCGCCATAGACTTCCCACCAACGTTGATGACTGTCGATTTGGCTAGGTTGCGCGGTTTTCCATGGACCTTGCTCTTTATATGCAATAGGTAGATCCATCTTTGGCCGCACATAATCTGGACCCACGGTGCAACCGCTGATCAAGATAAGACTGGCAAGGGTGATGGCAGAGGGCAGAATGTTGCGCTTGCGCGCGGATAAACGAGGCGGCGACACTCTGGTCGCGGTCGGAATGGCAGACATAGTTGAACAACTTGCAGTGAGCTGATGGTCTATGGGAAATGCCGAGCGCCGCTGACGCGGCCCGAACTGTCGACATTGATGTAGTTGGATACTTTATATGACATCTTTCGATTAGACACTGACGGAAATATTACATTTTTGTCAGTTTCAATCGACTGAGTATCTTGTAACGGTAACTTGCCGGCTGGAATCGACCTGTAACACGCTTACAGGGCCGCCGAGGTATCCGCTCAGATGCCAGGTCGGGATTACATCGGCCAGGCGCGTTGCAGGATTGCCTGTTGCAATGCCGCATCATTGTGAGCGAGTGTGCCATAGACGCGTCCATGGTTGGGGTCGCTGCGGCTGCTGACAAAGGCATGAGCCATGTCCATGGGCGCATGTTGCAGCATAAGCGCGCCTTGTATGGTCAGCACCAGTTGCTGCACCAGACGTCGCGCCAGCATTTCGCGCTGCTCGGGCGCGCTACCGAGTAATTGCCTGAGTGTCTGCAAAGCTGGCCGCAGTATGGCATGGTGGTCGGCGATTTGTTGTAATTCATCAAGTAACAAGACGCAGCCTTGCGCTTCGCGCTCCATGGCGCGCAGTACATCCAGGCACATCACGTTGCCCGAACCTTCCCAGATTGAGTTGACCGGCGCTTCACGATACAGACGTGCCATCGGTGCGCTTTCCACATAGCCATTGCCGCCCCAGACTTCCATGCACTCGCCGCAAAATTCCAGTGCACGCTTGCAGATCCAGAATTTCGCTGCCGGCGTGACGATGCGCCGCCAAGCGCGTTGCAGTGGATCGGCCGGCGCTTCGCAGGCGCCTGCCAGGCGCAGCATCAACAAGCTTGCCGCTTCGCTCTCTAGTGCCAGATCGGCCAGCACATTACGCATGAGCGCCTGTTCGGCCAAATGCTTGCCGAAGGCGCTGCGGTGGCGCGCATGATGGATGGCTTGCACCAGTGCATGACGCATCAGTGCGGCGCTACCGATGACGCAATCGAGGCGGGTGTAGTTGGCCATTTCAATGATGGTGGGAATGCCGCGTCCTTCTTCCCCCACCATGACACCGTAGGCATCGTCAAATTCAACTTCGCTGCTGGAGTTGGAGCGGTTGCCGAGTTTATCTTTGAGACGTTGGATCAAGATGCCGTTCTTTTCGCCGTCCGGCCGCCAGCGTGGCACGAAGAAGCAGGACAAGCCATCATCCGTGCGCGCCAGCACCATGTGGGCATCGCTCATGGGGGCAGAGAAAAACCATTTGTGACCGCGCAGCGTATAGCTCGCGCCACGCCCGCTGCCATCCAGCGCACGGGCGCTAGTCATATTGCTGCGCACATCCGAGCCGCCTTGTTTTTCTGTCATGCCCATGCCGATCTGGATCGAACGTTTCTGCGCCAGCGGCACATCATGTGGGTCGTGTTCGCGAGAATACAGTTTGTCGCGCAGCATGGAGAACAAGGCATCTTCGTTGCGCAGCACTGCAATGGCCGCGAAGGTCATGGTGGTTGGACAGAGCGAGCCGGCCTCCACCTGGGCATGCAGGAAGTAGCCCGCCGCGCGGGCGACATGTGCACCGGGCGTGTCCTGCCAGGCCGGTAGCCACGGCAGCGCATGCAAGGCTTCGCGGCGCAGCAGGGCCAGCAAGGAATGCCAGGCCGGATGAAAGTTGACCTGGTCGATGCGGTTACCGAAGCGGTCATGGGTTTGCAGTTCCGGCAAGTGATGATTGGCCAGCTCGGCCAGCTGCAACACGTCGGCGCTACCTAGTTCCGCGCCATAGCAGCTCAGGGCAGCAGCGTGCCAGTCGGCTTGTCCGCGCGTCACGCCTTCGCGCAAAATCAGATCGCCGCTGAACAGGTTGACGTCTTTGAGTGGCGGGACCTGGTTGCTGACTTCATGTGTTTTCATTGCGGCTCCTAAAAAAATGAACCAAGACACTGGACGCGAAGACGTGTAGAGCGAGGCGGCCGACACGGTGTTGCTACAATGACAAGCTGGCACGCCGTGTTAGGTGAATTTGCTATAACTATATAAGTATCTTGTAGCTAGACCCGCAGGGCATATAGTAACGACTCATATTAGAATGGGGCTCCTGAAAGCATACCTCTCTACCTTCCATTCCCACTCATGCCCTATCTGACCATTGAAGATACCATTGGCAATACGCCATTGATTCAATTGCATCGTATCGGCGGCGAAGACGTTGCGCGCCGTAATAACATCATTTTAGGGAAACTGGAGGGCAACAATCCTGCCGGCTCCGTCAAGGATCGTGCTGCATTGTCGATGATACGGCGTGCTGAAGAGCGTGGCCAGATCAAGCCTGGCGATACCTTGATTGAAGCAACCAGCGGCAACACCGGGATCGCACTGGCGATGGTGGCAGCCATGCGCGGCTACAAGATGGTCTTGCTGATGCCGGAAAACCTGAGTGAAGAGCGACGCCAGAGCATGGCCGCCTATGGCGCCAAGATTGTCCTCACGCCCAAGAGCGGCGGTATGGAATATGCGCGCGATCTGGCCGAGCAAATGCAAAAGGAAGGTCAGGGCCTGATTCTTGACCAGTTTGCCAATGCCGACAATCCGCTGGCGCATTACGAAACCACTGGGCCTGAATTGTGGCGTGATACGGCAGGTCAACTCACCCATTTCGTCAGTGCCATGGGGACCACCGGTACCATCATGGGGGTATCGCGCTATCTGAAGGAACAAAATCCGGCGATCCAGATTATCGGTGCCCAGCCCGAAGAGGGTTCATCGATTCCCGGCATCCGTAAATGGCCGGAAGCCTATTTGCCCAAGATCTATGAAAAGCCACGTGTTGATCAGCTGGAATATGTCAGTCAGGCCGCTGCCGAAAACATGGCGCGTAAATTGGCGACGGTAGAGGGCTTGTTCTGCGGCATCTCGGCCGCTGGTGCCTGTGAGGTGGCCTTGCGCGTTTCGCAGCAAGTCGAAAATGCCACCATCGTTTTTGTCGTTTGCGATCGTGGCGACCGCTATCTGTCGACCGGTGTGTTCCCAGCCTGAGCCGAGGTTACGGTGACGCCAACAAAAAACGGAGCCTAAGCTCCGTTTTTTTATTCTGCTATTGCCTCTGCAGGCGCGCCAGGCTTCGGCTTGAACTGCTTGTCGCTGATGCGGAATTTTTCGCGACGGTCGCCCATCAATTCACGCAGCTCGCGGATGGACAACTCACTTACCTCATGCATGCGAATGAGCAAGGAAGCGCCTACCGGTAAACGGCGGTGACGGATTTTACTGATCACCGGCGGCGCCACTTCCAGCGCGCGCGACAGTGCTGCGTCGTTTTTTAGATGCAGTTTTTCAATCAGTGCATCCAGTAAGTGATTCGGATCGTAATTGATGTTATCCGAAATCGCAGAAGTTTCGTTAATGCCATTAGGTGTAGTCATGATCAGACGTTCCATTATGCAGATGTTTATAAAGGCCTTGTTTGCGCAAGTGCATTAGTTCTTGGTAAAACTGCAAAACGTTATTCATTAATTTCTATTTGAAGTGACGCTTTTCCCACTGCAACAACCACAATCCGAACCAAGGCCACGGGATCAGTCGTTTTGACTTGCTAGCCTTCACTATTCATTTTCTATTACTTTAGTATTAGCAAACATTTTAATCAAAACGCAAATATTGACGACGAGTACATCGTTGAGGAAAAGTCTATTACAAAATAGTTGCGAAAAATCACTTCGAATTTGTAACAGATATTAACAGGATTTTTTGGAGATTTGGTGTTGTTTCTTTGATACGACAAAACCTAGGCGATTCCAGCCCTCCAGTCCCAGGCGGCGCATGGTTGCGATGTTTTGCTCGAAAATGGTGCCGGCTTCAGGAAAAGCTTTGACGGCACGATCGATGCTGCTTTCACGCAACAAATGCAAAATAGGAAACGGCGAACGATTGGTGTAGTTGTCAATATCGTCAGCTTGCGCATCCGCAAATTGATAGTCGGGATGGAAACTGGCGATCTGCATTTCACCTTCAAGTCCGGTTTCGACCAGCGTATCGTCGGCGATTTCCAGGAAATTGTTGTAATCCAGGAAGTCCTGCAATACGTGGGGATGAATCAGTAAGGTGGTATCCAGAACGGCAGGATCGCTATCGCGCAGTTGTTCCAGCGCATGCAGCAGGTCTTGTTTCAGCTCGTTTTCATTAACGGCGTGGCTGACCACATAGCGGATTTGTTGCTTCACCTGTACGGCTTTGGCGAATGGACACAAGTTCAGGCCAATGACCGCTTCGTCAACCCAGGCACGGGTGAGCTCGATGATGACTTCATCGGAGGGAAAAGGTGGTGTACGCATACTAATATTGTCTCATACGTATCTTCCCGCTTTTGGTAGTTATGTACGTAAAATGCAGAAAAATCGGCTATCCTTCAGCTCCTTCGCAAGTAATCTGATTGAAAATATCAGAAGATATAAAAATATTCTCATGGCGCTCAAAGCAACGATCTTCAAAGCCGATCTACAAATTTCCGACATGGATCGGCATTATTACCAAAATCACGTCTTGACCATTGCCCGCCATCCATCTGAGACGGATGAGCGCATGATGATTCGTGTTCTGGCCTTTGCGCTGCATGCCAGCGAAGCACTCAGTTTCGGCAAGGGCTTGTCGGATGTGGACGAACCGGATGTCTGGCAAAAAGACCTGACCGGGGCCATTGATCTCTGGATTGAGGTTGGTCAGCCTGATGACAAGCGTATTCTCAAGGCCTGCGGCCGTGCTGCACAGGTGATTGTTTATAGCTACAGCAGTGTCAGCAATATCTGGTGGGGGCAGACTGGCAGCCGAGTTGAGCGCGCCAAGAATCTGCGCGTCATCAATATCGCCGCCGAGACCAGTCTGGCCTTGAGCAAACTGGCGCAGCGTTCGATGCAATTGCAATGCACGATTCAGGACGGCCAGATCTGGCTGGGCAGCAATGACGAGATGGTGCAGATCGATCCGCAGGTGATCAAGGGCGCATGACCGGTGCAATGGCGGTCATGGCTTTGTCTCTGCGGCGCTGGTCCTTATTGCTCGCGTGCGGCGCGCACGGCGCGGCTCAGATCGACGACTGACATGGCATAGAAATAGCTACGATTGTATTGCGTGATCGCAAAATAATTATTGGTTGCCAACCAGTATTCGGTCGGATCATCACCGTTTTGCAGGTCAATCAGGCCGAGCAATTGTGCGGCTGGTAAGTCGCTTCCCGGCACGACGCCGTAGTTCTTGATCTGCTCAACAGGAAATTTGGCTTCCAATCCCTGATTGAGCAGGGGCGCAGCAGCGGCTGGATTGGCCAGCGTGGCAGGGAACACAATCGGCTCATCGCGTTTCCAGCCATGGATCTTGAGAAAATTGGCGACACTGCCGATGGCATCGATCGGCGAGGTACGCAGATCGATCTTGCCGGTGCCGTCGAAGTCGACGGCGTACTCGCGCACACTGCTGGGCATGAACTGCGGCCAGCCGATGGCGCCGGCATAGGAGCCCAGTAAGGAGAATGGGTCAATGTTCGAGTCGCGCGCAATCAGCAGCGCGCTTTCCAGTTCGCCGCGGAAAAACGCCATCCGCGCTTCGCGGTTGGGCGTGGGCGGATAAGCGAAGGCCAGGGTGGTGAGCGTGTCGATAACCCGGAAATTGCCCGTATTGCGGCCGTAGATGGTCTCCACGCCGAGGATGCCGACGATGATCTCGGCCGGCACGCCATATTGTTCCTGGGCGCGTTGCAGCGCCAGTTCATGTTCGTTCCAGAACGCCACGCCAGCGGCTATGCGTGTGGGCTCGACGAAACGCGCACGGTAGGCCTGCCAATTCTTGGTCTTGCCAGCGGCGGCCGGTTTGATCAATTTGATCGCACTATCGAGATAGCGTGCCTGGCTGAAGACTGTTTGTAGCGCGGTGCGGTCGAAGCCATCGCGGGCCACCATATCGTCGACGAAAGCATTGACGTCTTTCCATTGACTGAAGTTGGCGAATTCACTGTCTGGCGCGTCGGCCTTATGCTTCGCCTTTTTTTTGCTTTTGGCCTTGTGTTTGGTTTTATTGGTTTTGCTTTTTTGCGGCGGGACCGGGTCTGCATAGACAGTCACCGGAATCAGGCAAGCGACAGTGAGGCTCAACAGTGTGAGTAGGCAAGGCAGGCGAAGACGCAATTTCATCGATATCGATCAGGCAATTAGGCAAGTGCGGCAGTATACATGATCAGCTCGGCGGTCCATTGCGTCAGCACAGCTTGGATGTACACTAACGCCAGGGAGCTTGGTGTGTCAGCAGGAGCAGGACATCTCAAGCTGGAGAGACGGTTAGTAACAAAGACAATAATGACGACAGCTTTTTATACCCATAGCGATTGCCAGCGCCATGAGATGGGCGACTGGCACCCAGAGACACCATTGCGCCTGCAGGCCATCGAAGACCAGCTCATTGGCAGTCGCATCGATCAGTTTATTGAGCGTCGTGAAGCGCCGCTGGCGGCGATTGCCGACCTGGAGCGGATTCATACGCCGGCCGCCATCGCACACATCCGCGACCAGGCGGCGGCGCTGGCAGCCAGCGGTCAACAGCATTATTCGCTTGATGGCGATACCTCGATCAACGCTCATAGCTGGCAAGCTGCGCTGCGGGCGGCTGGCGCAGCGGTGGCGGCAACCGATGCAGTCATGGCAGGCGAACTGGAAAATGCTTTCTGCTCAGTGCGGCCACCCGGTCACCATGCTATGCCGAGTGCCGCCATGGGTTTTTGCCTGTTCAACAATGTCGCCATTGCGGCGCGCCATGCGCTGGACGTGCACGGTCTTGAGCGTGTCGCGATTGTCGATTTTGATGTGCACCACGGCAATGGAACCGAAGCCGCCTTCCGGCTCGATCCACGGGTATTGATGGTGAGTTTTTTTCAGCACCCGTTTTATCCGTTTTGCGGCACGGACGACGCGGCTCCGAATCTAGTCAATGAACCAGTGCCGGCGTATACAGCGGGCAATGCAATCCGTCGTCTGGTCAGCGAAAAATGGTTGCCGGCGCTACATGCGCATGCACCGCAAATGATCTTCATCTCAGCCGGGTTTGATGCGCACCGCGAAGATGACATGGGACAAATGGCACTGATCGAGGCCGACTACGCCTGGATGACTCGGCAGATTATGGCGGTAGCCCGGCAACATGCGCAGGGTCGGATCGTCAGTTGCCTGGAAGGTGGCTACAATTTATCTGCGCTCGGCCGCAGTGTGGTGGCCCATCTCAAGGTGCTGGCCGATCTTGATTAGGATGGGTTCGCGCTGAGTTGAGCGTAGGCCGCGACGATGGCATCAGCGACAGCACGCACGCGGGCGGTACGGTTGAGGTCATCATGCAGCACCAGCCACATGTCATAAGGTTCGGAGCGCTGCGGCCACACCCGCACGAGTTGTGATTCCGCATCACCCATATGCGTGGGCAATCCGCCGATGCCCAGCCCGGCCGCCACCGCTTCAATCAGCATCAAGCCGGAATTGACTTCCATTGCCACGCGCGCATTGGCCAGCGACTCGCCGCAAAGGGAGTCGATCTGGGAGGCCGACACCGCGCGCTGATACACCACCACCTCGTGCCCGGCCAGGGCGGTGCCTGGTTGTGGCATGCCCCGTCTTTCCAGATAAGCACGAGAGGCGTAGAGGCCCATAGCAAGTCGTTTCAGATGGCGCGAAATTAGGTCAGGATTGGTTGGGCGCAGGCTGCGCACTGCCAGGTCGGCTTCGCGCCGGGTCAGATTCGAAACCTGGGTGGAGGTAGTCAGTACTACGCGAATATTGGGATGGTCTGCGTACAACTGCTGCATGGCAGGCATCAGCACGTGTTTGGCCATGGTATCCGTGGCTGCCACCCTGACGATGCCGCACAAGCGTTCATCGATGCCCTGCATCTGCCGCTGCAACTGATCGGCGGCCTGCTCCATTTTTTCGATGGTGCCGATCGCCAACTCACCCGCAGGGGTGGTCACGTAGCCCGACGGGGTGCGCAAGAACAGGCGCGCACCTAGTGATTTCTCCATTGCCGTGAGACGGCGGCCAACGGTCGCCTGGTCAATCTGTAACTGTTCGGCCGCCCCGCGCAAGGTGCCGGCGCGCTGGATAGCCAGAAAAATGCGGGCGTTGTCCCAATCCATATGTGTAGCAGTTCTAATTCAGGGTTAAATTGAATGCATTTTTGCATCAGACTCATGAGCTTATGCTTATTTATTGCATCGTGCAAGAAGTCTAAAATGGCGTCCTAGATAGTATTTTCTTGGCTGCATTTCAGCTGTTTTTGTCAGAAAGAGATTTCATCATGTCAACCGCATCGCCGCTGCAGGCAGCGCCTGCTATTGTTTCTCCCGTCGTCGTCGCCGTACACGTTACGGCACCGGGCGCCAAGTCGGGAATGTTGCCGCTGGTTACGCTGGCGATTGGTTTCGTCATGGCCATGCTCGATGTCACGGTGGTCAATGTCGGTTTGTCATCCATCGCCAAGAATCTGGCTACGCCGCTGAGTATGCTGGTGTGGATTGTGGACGGTTACACTCTGACTTTCGCCGCCATGCTGATGGTCGGTGGTGCCTTGGCTGACCGATTTGGCGCCAAACGGATTTATCTGCTGGGTTTGCTGCTGTTCGTGATCGCCTCACTGCTGTGCGGCGCCGCGCCCAATGGCGTTATGCTGGTGGCAGCGCGCTTGCTGCAAGGTGTGGGTGCAGCGTTCTTCATGCCCAGTTCACTGAGTCTGCTCACCCATGTCTATGAAGATGATCGTGTGCGTGCTCGCATGCTGGGCGTATGGTCGGCGACGGTAGGTGGTGCTGCGGCGGTCGGTCCGTTGGTCGGAGGTGTACTCATTCATGCGTTTGGCTGGCGCAGCGTATTCCTGATCAATGTGCCGGTGGGGCTGCTGGGGCTGGTGATGGCCGCGCGCATGATTCCCGAGATCGACCGCCATATGCGTGCTCTGCGCATCAGTAGCCATTTGTTGGGCGTGCTGATGCTGGCTGCCTTGAGTTTTGTCTTGATTCAGGGGCCGGTGTATGGCTGGAGCTCACAGCCTATCCTGATTGCCCTGGCCGTGACGCTAGGCGCGCTGATGTGGTTGATCCAGCGCGAACGCCATGGCACGATGCCGCTGCTGCCGCGTGCCTTGTTTGCCACACCGCAGTTTGCGGCCGCCAACGGCATCGGTTTTTTGATCAACTTCGGTGTGTACGGTCAATTCTTCTTCCTCAGCTTATTCCTGCAACAAGCACGCGGTACGGATGCTCTGCAAACGGGTTTGCAATTATTGCCGATGATGGCAGTGATTTTTGCTGGCAACCTATTGTCGGGTCGCATGACTGCACATTGGGGGCCGCGCTTGCCGCTGGCTCTGGGTTTGACGGTCGGTGCACTATTTTGCGCATTGCAGATGGCGCTCACGCCGCACACACCTTATTGGATGCTGGCAGTCGCGGGTGCATTGGCCAACCTTGGCGTGGCCACGGCGATTCCTGCCATGACGACGGCGGTCATGCAGGTCGCCGGCAAGACCAATGCCAATAGCGCAGCTGCGGCACTCAATGCCAATCGCCAGATCGGCGCCCTGGTTGGGGTGGCGGTCATGGGGGCGGTATTGCACACCTTCGGCAGCTGGCTGGTGCGTGTATGCCTGTCCTACGGCTTCATCGCCGGCGCTTACGCGCTGGCCTTGCTGCTGGTGTTGCGCTACATCACTGCCGGCACGGCAACTGCTGCCGGTGCTGCAGCGCAGGCGGCACAATTGGCGGCTGCCGGCGAATAAGATGAATCGCACAGGCGATAGAATGCGAAGAACGGCAGCCTGGCAGCGTTCTTTTTAGGGCAAATCGGCCGCAGGCCTTAAAATAGCGGCTAATTTGCTTAAAAGAAGAATGCGCATGTCTATTCAATGGTTCCCAGGTCACATGAACGCCGCCCGCAAGAAAGCGGCGGAAGCGATGGAAAAAGTCGACCTGGTCATCGAGGTGCTCGATGCCCGATTGCCACAGGCCAGTTGTAATCCGATGATCGAACAGATCCGCTTGTTTCGCCAGCGGCCGTGTCTGAAGATCCTCAATAAAAGTGATCTGGCCGACCCGGCCGCCACACAAGCCTGGATCGCTCACTATAACAGTCAGAAAAATGTCAATGCGGTGGCGTTGAGCTGCAAGAAGCCCAGCGACGTCGCCAAAATTCCCAAGCTGGCACTGGCCTTGGCGCCGCATCGCGGCACCCCGCTCAAGCCATTGCGCATGATGATCATGGGCATTCCCAACGTTGGCAAGTCGACGTTGATGAATGCCTTACTCAAAAAACGGGTGGCCGCCGTCGGTGATGAGCCTGCCGTGACCAAAGTCCAACAGCGTCTTTATCTTGGCAACAATATGGTGCTGATCGATACGCCAGGTATGCTGTGGCCCAAGATTGCGCATCCCAGTGACGGCCTCATGCTTGCTGCCAGTCACGCCATCGGCACGAATGCCTTGATTGAAGATGAAGTCGCCACGTTTTTGGCGGACTTGTTGTTGCCACTCTATCCGGCGTTGCTCAAGGCGCGTTACGGCTTTACTACCGATGGCATGGACGGCGTTTCCGTTATTGAAGGCGTGGCGGCACGGCGCGGTTTCCGTCTCAAAGGCGGCGACGCCGATTTCGAGAAGGCAGCGCATACCTTTTTGCAAGACTACCGTACGGGAGCGCTAGGCCGCATTTCACTGGAAACACCACAGACGCGCGCGCAATTGTTGGCTGCTTATGATGCCGAACAGGCGCAAATAGAGGCCGAGCAGGCTGCGGCAGTGGCGGCAGCGGAAGCGGCCAATGCCGCGAATGCGGCAGCAGAAGCGCAATGGCGTGCACAGCAACAAGAGCGTGACGAATAGCGCTTACTCTTGCGCTTGCTAAGAACACGCCCTAGAGGCGTGTTTTTTATGGCGCATATCCATTGCAGAATGGAATGACGGTAATCAGTTGTAAAAAATAATGAGTGGCGGCGTTAGTGCTTTTATATTTTGTATTTTCGCCGTCGGTTGCCGGCTCGGTCCGAGCCGAGATCAAGAATAAGTGAGGAAATGATGGCACAGAGCGTTTTTTTACAACTCGAGTTTTACCTTCTTATTTTGTTTTCATTGGTGGTCCCAGCCGCAATTTTTGGCACCATGCTGCTCAAAAAAGCACTCTCGCGCATGGTCGTACTTCTGTTTGGCGTGACCCTGCTGGTGCTAGCCGGAGTCGACATCATGTTGCTGCAAAAGCTGGCGCTGTTGGGCAAGAGTTCCCTGTCTAGTACGCAAGACCTTTTTTTTAATTCAGAAATGTCAGTTTCGCTCTACCTGTTGCCAGCCTTTCTGGCTGGTGTTGGTGTCAACGTGATTTCGCATATTCTGATTCGCCATCTGAACGAAGCAGAAAATCAATTTGAGCGCGACCGGGAGCCATAAAAAAACCGCCCAAGCTTTGTCGACTTGGGCGGTCTTTGATTTGCGTCGAGAGCGCAAGAGTGATAATTACCAGGATACTACAACCGAGTCTTTGTACTTTTCAAGCACGAATTTCTTGATTTCCGGGCTGTGGTAAGCCTTGATCAGCTTGGCGACCCAAGGCTTGTCCTTATCTTCCACGCGCACGGCGATCACATTCACATAAGGCCCCTTGGGCGCTTCAATGGCGATGCCATCCTTGGTTGGTGACAGACCGGCGGATTCGGCAAAATTGCCATTGATGGCGGCAGCTTCGAAGTCATCCAGCGACCGCGGCAGTTGGGCAGCATCCAGCTCAACGATCTTGAGCTTCTTGGGGTTGTCGATGATATCCAGGGGAGTTGCCTTCAGACCGGCGTCAGCCTTGAGCTTGATCACCCCTTGCGCTTGCAGCAGCAACAAGGCGCGGCCGCCGTTGGTCGGATCGTTAGGCACGCCGATGCGGGCGCCATTCTTCAGATCCTTGAGGGATTTGATCTTCTTGGAATAAATACCCATCGGGAATGTGATCGTGGTACCCACGCTGACCAGTTTGTAGCCGCGATCTTTGACTTGTGCATCTAGGTAAGGCTGGTGCTGGTAGCTATTGGCATCCAGGTCACCTGCGGCCAACGCCGCATTGGGCTGAATGTAGTCGCTGAACTCAACGATTTGCAGCTTCAGGCCATCTTTTTCGGCGAGTTTTTTCACTTGCTCCAGGATTTCTGCGTGCGGGCCGCCAGTGGCGCCGATCTTGATCGGCTTATCTTGTGCCAGAGCCGGAGCAGAGATCAGGGCAGCGCTAGCGCCCAGGCTTGCAAAAAACTGGATTAATTGACGACGATTCATATGTTTCCTTTCAGTTTGACGCTTGGACGGCAGCACAGGGCTGCCTTAATAGACATAGGGTTTAACGGTGACTTAAGCGGCGCACCAGGACATCGCCCAGTGTTTGCACCAACTGTACAAATACGATCAGGATCAACACCACGGTGACCATCACCTCCGGCAAGAAGCGCTGATAGCCGTAACGAATGCCGAGGTCACCCAAGCCGCCGCCGCCGATTGCACCAGCCATCGCCGAGTAACCCACCAGGCTGACGAAGGTAATGGTAAGGCCCGCGACGATACCAGCAAACGCTTCGGGGACCAATACCTTATAGATGATCTGCCAGGTGGTCGCGCCCATGGCCTGTGCGGCCTCGACCAAGCCATGGTCCACTTCGCGCAGCGCAGTTTCGACCAGACGTGCAATAAAAGGCGCCGACGCAATGGTCAGTGGCACGATGGCTGCCGAAGTGCCAATCGAAGTGCCGACAAAGAAACGTGTAAATGGAATCACCGCCACCAGCAGAATGATGAACGGGGTCGAACGTACTGCATTGACCAGCAGACCGGCAATCCGATTGAACGGCACGTTAGGCAGGATGCCCTTGCGATCGGTGAGATGTAGTGCGACGCCCAGCGGCACGCCCAGCAGGGCTCCTAAAATACCGGAGATGCCCACCATCATCAGGGTTTCGCCAAAGGAGCTGATAAAAAGATCGAGCATTTCAGATGACATGGTTCAACTCCTCAACGACGACGCCCTGGGCGCGAAGATAATTCATAGCATTGGTAATATTTTCGGCGGTGCCGTTGGCAAGGATTGCCAGCGAGCCAAACGCCTGGCCTTGGATCTCATCGATCTGACCGTGCAGGATGTTGAAATCCAGGTGATAGCGACGAACCGCTTCTGACAAATGTGGTTGATCTACGCCAGAACCGGTGAAAGCAAAGCGGAACAGGTGATCGGTCCCGGTGCCCGCCTCTGCGTTGGCCAGTCGCGCACGCAAACGTTCCAGCACACCTCTGGGCAACTCATGGGCAATTACATCGCCAATCAGTGCGCGCGTGACATCATGCTTGGGCTCGCGGAACACGTCGAGCACTTCACCTGTCTCGATCACCTGGGCCGCCTCCATCACCGCGACCCGATCACAGATCACCTTGATGACTTCCATCTGGTGCGTGATCAATACGATAGTCAGACCCAGTTCCTTGTTGATCTTGCGTAGCAGTTCCAGGATCGATCGTGTGGTTTCGGGATCAAGCGCAGAGGTGGCCTCGTCCGACAGCAACACCTTGGGATCGTTGGCCAACGCCCGCGCGATACCCACGCGTTGCTTCTGGCCACCCGAGATCTGTGATGGATAGCGATCTGTTAGCGCAGTCAGGCCGACCAGATCAAGTAGCGGAGTGACTTTCTTCGAAATATCGGCCTTCGACAAACCGGCCAACTCAAGTGGTAGTGCGATATTGTCATAGACCGTACGTGAAGACAGCAAGTTGAAGTGCTGAAAGATCATGCCGATGTGACGGCGTGCTTCGCGCAATGCATCCGGTGTCAGCGTGGTCATGTCCTTGCCGTCGAGAATGATGTGGCCGGAAGTGGGGCGATTGAGCAGATTAATCGTACGCACCAGCGTACTCTTGCCGGCGCCGCTGCGGCCGATGATGCCAAAAATTTCGCCCTTGCGGATGCTTAAGTCGACGTTGCGTACCGCATCTACGCTACCGCTGCCGCTCTGAAACCGTTGAGTCACGGCCTGAATGTCGATCATGTTGTCGGTCATATCGCAATTAAAAAGGCAGCCAAATCGCACCTGATAGGGCAAATGCTGCCTGTATTGGTTATATAGAGTGCGTGATTCTATGAGGATTTGCTTATGCGAGGAACTACATTTTACCTATTCCCTAATGAGTAAAAGGCATAACTATGCAGGTTTGCTGGCAAGTTTCCGGGATTCCTCTACCCCTATATAGAGGCAGTCCATACAGAGTGTCTATTTGATAGAGAAGCACCGAGGCCATCCCGTGAGGGATGG
>Ga0302155_10000205_pt1 | contig 49552 bp, 48 predicted proteins | sample I_Bog_N3_1_FD_193508 | JGI IMG/M metagenome (GOLD analysis project Ga0302155, IMG submission 193508) | Peat permafrost microbial communities from Stordalen Mire near Abisko, Sweden - I_Bog_N3_1 | ecosystem: Environmental > Terrestrial > Soil > Wetlands > Peat | place: Sweden: Abisko, Stordalen... | reverse complement strand
CCCGAGTTCGACAGTTAGCCCCTAAAAAACCACTGTTTTGCCCCATGCCGTCTAGTATTCATGCGGGTTTCAGAGGTTTTTTGCCAAAACTCGTGTAATGGCACGTTTTTGATGAACCGCCCTTTATTGACAAGCGTAATTACCGCTATAAAGTAACGGCATGTTCATCAAAGTGACTTCGTCTGGCCCTCGCCGTTACGTTCAACTGGTCGAGGCTTATCGAGACGACAACGGACACCCCAAGCAGCGCACCGTGGCGACCCTCGGACGCATGGATAGGCTCGGCTCGGAACTTGAATCGGTGATCGCCGGATTGCTTAAACTTACCGGGCGCTCTGTGGCGGATGTCATCGAGCGACCCACGCCAGCTGCCGTGGCATTTGAACCGGCGCGCGCCTTGGGCGACGTCTGGGCACTCACCTCGCTTTGGAACGAGCTTGGATTCAATGATCTTCGTCGGATATTCGGCCGTACCCGGCACGAGATTGATATTGAAGCCCTGCTGCGGATCATGGTGCTTAACCGGCTGAGCGACCCAGAATCCAAGCTAGGTGTGCTGCGCTGGCTAGAAACCACCAGTTTGCCCGGCACCGTGCCGGAAGTGATTGAGCACCATCACCTGCTGCGCGCCATGGATGCGCTGATCGAGCACCAGAGCGAGGTTGACGGGGTTCTGTCTGGATTGTTGCGTCCGTTGCTGGACCAGGAATTGTCCGTGGTGTTTTACGACATGACCACCATCCGTGCCGAAGGTCTGTCGCAGCAGGAAGGCGATGTCCGTAAATTTGGCATGGCCAAAGAAGGCATTGTGGCCCGGCAATTCATGCTGGGCGTGGTGCAGACCGCCGATGGCATTCCGCTATACCACGAAGTCTTTGACGGCAATACGGCCGAAGTGACAACGCTCAAGCCCACCATTGAAAAGGTGGTGAAACACTTCCCGATCAAGCGGGTCATCGCGGTTGCGGATCGGGGTTTGCTTAGCACCGACAACCTGGCCGAACTGCAAGAGATCGAGCTGCCTGGCGGCGGCAAGTTGGAATTCATTCTGGCGGTGCCCGGGCGACGCTATGGCGACTTTGTCGATCTATTGACACCCTTTCATCAAGCCCACTGCCAGAATGCCACGAAAGAGACACTGGGCGAGGTCGAATGGAATGGATTGCGCTTGATCATTGCCCACAACCCGCACACGGCCAGCGAAATGGGGGCGCATCGAGGCCAAATCATAGCGAAATTGGAACAACAGGCCGCCGAGTGGAGCGGCAAACTCGACGCTCAGGACGGTGGCAAGCGCTCGCGCGGTCGCAAACTCTCAGACGGTGGTGCTCGCGCACGCTTCTATCATGCCGTGAGCGATGCCCATCTGGCGCGCATCATCCGCGTGGACTTGAAGAATGAATTGTTCAGCTATGCCATTGATGAACGGGCCTTGGCGCATGCGCGGCTAATGGATGGCAAGCTGCTGCTGGTGACCAATGCCGCCGATTTGACACCGGTGCAAGTGGTCGAGCGCTACAAATCTCTGGCGGATATCGAACGCGGCTTCCGGGTGCTGAAATCGGAAATCGAAATCGGCCCGGTCTATCATCGCCTGCCGGATCGAATTCGCGCGCATGCCATGATCTGTTTCATTGCGCTGATTCTGTATCGGGTGATGCGTCAGCGCTTACATGCCAACCATACCGGTCTGTCACCGGAACGCGCGCTGTCAAAGTTGCGCCGGATTCAGCACCATCAGGTGACCCTAAACGATTCACAACCGATTACAGGAATCTCAAGCATCAGCCAGGAACAAACGAGCGTTCTCTCCGCTTTGGGAGTCAGAAAACCGACGTCCAATGAGCAATTGACCCTTCTGTAGTGGAGCGTTTTAAAGCCCACTATCGAAGAATCAATGGGTTACGCGATTAACTGTCGAACTCGGGTGACCGACATCCTCGTTGGCTACTTCGATGCCTGTCAGAACGGAATGACCATCATCGATGCCAGCGATACGATCGTTTATCAAAACAGGGCGCAGGCATTGATGTTCGCTCTGGGCGAACAAAGCATGATCGGCCGCCCGGTGGACGACTTGTTCAAGTGGCTATTCATTAACCAGCGCGGCAGCATCGTCGACGCGCCTGACATGGACACCTGGTTACAGCACGCGCGTGAAAAAATGCACGCCGCCGACTCTGATATTTTTGAAATGAGTTTAAGTGATAGTCGTTGGCTGCTCGTCACCAAGCAGTCGACCGCGCAAGCCGGGGTCATTTTCATTTGCACCGATATCTCCGAGCAGAAATGGCTGCAAGCGGAGTTAGTTCGACTGCACACCAAACTGGAACAGTTAGCGCAAATCGACGAGTTGACCGGCGTGGCCAACCGTCGTCATTTCATGCAACAGCTGAAGCATGAGTTGGCTCGGTTCGAACGCTTTCAGCAGCCGCTCTGTCTGGCGATGATCGATCTGGATCTATTCAAGAGGGTTAACGATCGATATGGACATGCCGCGGGCGACGTGGTGCTGCGCCACTTTACCGGCGTCTTGTCCAGTCAGATACGCGCAACCGACGTGGCGGGCCGCCTGGGTGGCGAAGAATTCGCACTCGTGATGCCCGCCACGGAAATGGAAGACGCCATCAAAGCATTGATCCGCATGCGCCAATTCATTGCGGCGCACCCGCCGGATCAGGTGGCCCGCGACTTCTGTTACACCTTCTCGGCCGGCGTGATCGAAGCCCCGAGGCAGACCCCGTGTGATGCGGCCTGGTTGCTCTCCGAAGCCGACAAAGCGCTCTACCAGGCCAAATCGGAAGGTAGAGATCGCATCGTGCAGTCGGCTGCCAAAGCGCAAACCGATCACTGATTGACACGTGAAACCGGGGGAAAGCTGGGTTGCGGTGCCCCGCCGCGATGATCAATCCGCGTTTTCGCCTAACGGTATAATGGACAGCGGCTGAGAAGCAATGTCCTCTGCCTCGGACCTCTCAAGCCCAAGAATCTGCAGCACAGCCGCCGCCGCGCGATCCGGCAACTTTTCGTGGCAAAATCCCGGCATGGGCGATCCGCGCTCTTTTTGCTCAAAGACATTGCCCCACTTCAACTCGGCGGCGATAGCCGCCATCACCGTACCGCCAGCCGAGAGAAAGCTCAACAAAGGGTCATTGGGCGTAAACCGCTTCGCATCCAGCCCTTTCTGAATATCGCGCCATAACCGCTGACCAAGGCCTCGGCTCAAGGCCATCGTTGAAAACCCTTCTCGCAACAAAAACCGCCCCCACACCGGCTCGCGTCGTGCCCGTAATAACGTGAGGCGAATACAGACAGCCACAACTTGCGCCGGATCGGACAGGTCGCCGACGTGTTGATCCAGGCTGTCGGCAAACGCCTCGAACACCCAGTCCAGCAGGGCGGCGTAAATCGCCGCCTTGGATTCGAAATGGTTGTAGAACGACCCGAATCCAACGTCCGCCGCTTCGGTGATCTCGTTGATTGTCACCCCTTCCATGCCCTTTTCGGCCATCAAGTTGAGTGCGGCTTCCAACAACCGAACACGCGTCTCTCGCTTGCGCCGCGCGCCGCGCGACTCGTGATCGGGGAGTGCCGCCGTAGCCGAGGCGGCAGAGGATTCGCCCGCTGAAAGCCGGTCTGGGCGGCCGATCGAGGTATTTGGCATAGCGAATTGATCGGGTAGAAAACGAGGCCTGATTATAATGCATGACATCGTAATTGACAAAATCATCAATCATGAGTTAAAAATCACAAACAAAAACAAGTATCACTCAGCACACATAAGGAGAAAACATGGAGACACCATCGCACCCGGGTGGACACCCCGGCGCGCCCTCGTCGTCAGTCAGAGCGTTGCCGGACAAAGTAGAGGTATTGATCATTGGATTAGGGCCGGTCGGCGCGGTGATTGCCAACCTGCTGGCACGCTATGGCGTCCACGTCCTGGCCGTAGACAAAGCACACGACATCTTCATGGCGCCCCGGGCAATTGCGCTGGATAACGAAGCATTGCGCATTTTGCAAATGGCCGGCATCGCCGAAGGCGACTTCGACACAATCGCTATCCCCCATGTTCGTATGTGCTCCCCACAACTAGGTGAATTCGCGCGCGCCAACACGCTGGGCAGCATCGATGGGCATCCCAAGCTCGTGACGTTTCATCAGCCAAATCTCGAGCGTCGTCTGCGCCGCCAACTCAACGAGTACGCCTGCGCGCAAATCGCGTCCGGCGTGACGCTGACGGCAATTAGCGCCACGCCGCATGAGGTGACTGCCACGCTCGCCCAGGATCAAGGGGGTACGCATACGGTGCGGGCTCAATATCTGGTCGGCGCCGACGGTGCCAGCTCTCTGGTACGCAAACTGATCGGCCAGGATTTTCGTGGCAAGACCTTTGCCGAAGACTGGCTGGTGGTCGATACGCGCAAGGCGCCTAAGCCCATCGATCATGTCGAGTTTCACTGCAGCGCCCATCGTCCGATGCCGCACATGGTCGCGCCGGGAGGTCGCCAGCGATGGGAATTCATGTTGCGTCCAGGGGAAACCAGCCAGGAGATGGAGTCCGACGATCGCGTTCGCGAACTGCTGGCCCCCTGGGGTAGCGTCGATAAGATGGATATCGAGCGCAAAGCGGTTTACCGCTTTCACGCCAGGGTGGTCGACCACTTCAGCCAAGGGCGCGTGTTCCTGGCTGGCGATGCCGCGCACATCACCCCGCCGTTTGTCGGGCAGGGACTGGTCGCCGGACTGCGCGACGCGGCCAACCTGAGCTGGAAGCTTGCCTGGGTGCTGCAAGGACGCGCCACGCCGCGCATTCTGGACAGCTACGATCAGGAACGGCGACCACACGCGCGGGCGATGATCAACTTTGCCAAATTCATGGGCAAACTGGTGATGCCGCGCAACATCGGCCTGGCATTGCTGGTTCATGGCCTGATGCGCGCCACGCGGTTGATCCCGCCACTGCGCGCGCAATTCGAAGAACTCGAAATGAAGCCCAAGAATATTTTCCGCAGCGGGCTGTTCGCCACGGGCCGCTCGGCAAGCAAACTACGCCGTGGCGCGCCCTTTCCGCAAGGCTGGGTACGCGGCGGCGACACCATCTGCCTGAGTGACGACGCACTGGGACCTGGCTTGGTCCTGGTTGGTTTTGGTCTCAACGCCGCGGCCGAGCTCGATACCGAAACCGCGCGCGCCTTTGCCGCCGCGGGCGGCTCGATCATACAGATCACGCATCGAGGACAGAATTTGCATCTTGCGCCAGGCAATCACTGGGAGGATCTGGACGGCGCCTTCCTGCCGCGAGCGGTGCCATTCGGCTGGGTCGCGTTGGTGCGCCCCGACCGCACTGTGCTGCACGACGGACCGACCCGTGAAGCAAACCGGATCGTACACGAAGGTCTGACCCTGCTCGGAGCAAAAGAAACCCGCACAACATCCTCATGCCCGATACACGCCCCCAACCTGCTCTGAGGAAACGCCCATGAAACTCAGCACGGCCCAACCGGCACGCCACCCGAATCCGACAACCAGAGCCTCGGCCCTCTCCTACTTGATCTTTGAACGGCCAGATCTTGTGGTGGCCGAGCGATTTCTGACCGATTTCGGCCTGCGCCCCGTCAGTTGCCTCGACGACACGCTATTGATGCGCGCAGCGGGAGACACTCCATTTTGTTATGTGGTTCGCAAAGCGCGCAAAGCGCGCTTCGTGGGCTTTGGTTTGCGCGTGAATAGTCATGAGGACCTGACTGCGCTGGCCCGACTGCCCGGCGCATCGGTCATCGAACAGATGAGCTGGCCGGGCGGTGGAAATCGGGTCCGACTGTCTGACCCGTCTGGTTTTCAGGTCGACGCCGTGTTTGGCCAGGCTCCCGCCGACACCCTGCCCCATCGCGCCGCGATGTCGTTCAACAGCTCGGATGCCGTGGTTCGCGTCGATGCCACACAGAGGCCGCCGCATACCGCGCCAGAGATCATCCGCCTGGGACACGTGGTACTGGAGTTAGCGAACTACCAGGAAACGTGCGCCTGGTATACGCAACATTTCGGTTTCATCCCCAGCGACGTTCAGGTCTTGCCCGATGGTTCGCCGGCGGTCGCTTTCATGCGGCTCGACCGGGGCGACATACCGGCCGATCACCACACGCTGGCGCTCGCCCAGGGCTTTGCCCCCGCCTACAGCCACAGCGCCTTTGAATTGGTCGATGCCGACGCGGTTGGCATGGGACAACGCCTGCTGCGCGAGCGAGGCTGGAAGCATGCTTGGGGCATGGGACGGCATATCCTGGGCAGCCAGATCTTCGATTACTGGCAGGACCCTTGGGAAGCCAAGCACGAACACTACTGCGATGGTGATCTGTTCACCGCATCGGTTCCCCTGGGCATTCACGAGGTCAGCCGCGAGGCCATGGCGCAGTGGGGTGTTGTCATGCCGCGCAGTTTCACCAAGCCCAAACTGACGCCCGCAAACCTCGCGGCGCTGTGGCGCAACCTGCGCAGCAGCCCGGACCTCACGCTGGCCAAGCTGCGAACGCTGGCCAGGCTATTCGCCTGATACTTGGCCCATTCAACGTTATTCGAGGCACACTATGCCATTGAACATTCTGCATTTCAGCCATCAAGGCCGTTCCCAATGGGGCGTCATCCGTGAAGGGCGGATCACACCGGTTCCCGGTGATTTCGCGACGACCGCCGACTTTCTTCAAGCCAACGACATTGCACAATTGTCCGCACTGGATGAGCCGTCCATACCCGAATCGGCGGTGCAATGGCTCTCGCCCATCACGCACAACCAGCAATTCATCTGCCAGGGCGCGAATTACCGCCAGCACATGATTGAATCCGGCATGAATCCGGATACAAAACACTACAATATGATATTCACCAAGGCGTCCAGCTGTATCGTCGCGGCGGACGCTGACGTGCTGCGCCCCCACCATGTACGTTTTCTCGACTACGAAATCGAGCTGGGCCTGGTGCTCAAACGCGATCTCCGTTCGCGCCAGACGATTACCGAAGACAACTTGAACCAGTACGTCGCCGGTATTGTAATCGTCAACGATTATTCGGCCCGCGACGTTCAAATTCCACAGATGCAGTTCTATAAGGGCAAGAGCTATCGTTCCTTCGGCCCGGTCGGCCCCTATCTTTGCCTGCTCGAAGCGCAAGACATGTCGTTGCTGCGCTCGCTGGAACTGCAGCTATCGGTAAACGGCCAGGTGCGCCAACGGGATATCACCGCCAATCTGGTCCACGGCCCGGCAAACACGCTAACCGAGCTTTCCGGTGTCCACGATCTGTTTACCGGAGATCTGGTGGCCACCGGAACGCCCGCGGGCTGTGCGCTGCGCATCCCGTCACCGACCAAGCAGCGCATCGCGGCGTTACTGCCCGAAGCGGCAAAATGGAAAATGTTCATGAAAGTACAGGCTGCCCGCCCGCAATATCTCCAGCCCGGGGATTTGGTAGAGGCGCGCATCGCCAGCCCGGATGGACGAATCAATCTGGGTGTACAACGCAATCGCGTGAAGGAGGCATCATGACACCAGGCATCGCGTGTCAAGCCGACATTCTGGCCCTTGAGGCGCAGGGAATGCCGTTGGACCTGCCCGCCAGCACCTATGAAATGATCCGGCGCGGCGCGGCCATCAACCCGGCGGCCCCCGCCCTTTCGTTCTTCCAGCATAGCGGCAGCCACCGCATGGTGAAATGCTGGACCTACCGTAAACTGGTGCGTGACATCACCCGCTGCGCCAACCTGCTGCACCGCCTGGGCATCACGCGCGACACCGTCGTGGCCTATGCGCTGCCCAACCTGCCGGAGACCCATTTCACTCTCTGGGGCGGCGAGGCGGCCGGCATTATCTGCGCGATCAATCCCTTGCTTGAGGGCGCAGCCATGGTCGAGCTGCTCAACGCCGCCAATGTCCAGGTTCTGGTAACCCTGGCGCCATTTCCCGGTACCGACTTGTGGACCAGGATTCAACCTGAACTTGGCAAAGCGCGTTCGCTCCGGCACCTCGTGCTCGTTAATCTGGCCGACCGGGCGCGCGGCCCGGAGCGTCGGAAGGCTCGCGGGCTGTACCGGCGTGAAATCGCCCGTCTGCATGGCCGTGGCGGCCTGCGCGCCGCTGTCCCCGCATCGATCCAGATCCACGATTTCGGCCGAGGAATTGCCCGGGAATCAGGCACGGCGCTCGTGAGCGAACGCCAGTTCGATGCTGACGACATCTCCTCCTGCTTCTGCACCGGCGGTACCACCGGCTTGCCCAAAATCGCCATGCGCCGTCACGGAAACGAAATCGCCAACGCCTGGAGCGCCGGCCAGGCATTGGGCAACAGCATCGGCACAGGCAAGACCGTGTTCTGCGGGTTGCCGCTGTTTCATGTCAATGCCGCCATGGTGACCGGACTGCTGCCTTTCTCCAAAGGCGCGCACGTCCTGCTGGGGACGCCACAGGGATACCGAGGCAAGGGTGTGATTCAGCGTTTTTGGGAAATCGTCGAACACCACCGCGTCAATTTTTTCAGCGGGGTACCCACGCTGTATGCTTCCCTGCTCGAGGTCCCGGTGGGCGGGCACGATATCCATTCGCTCGAATACGGGCTATGCGGCGCGGCGCCGTTACCGGTAGAGGTGTTCCGCACCTTCCAGACGCAGACTGGCCTCAGAATTCTTGAGGGCTACGGCCTGACCGAAGGGGCTTGTATCAGCAGCGTCAACCCACCGCTCGGAGAACGGAAATTGGGATCGATCGGATTGCGGCTGCCAGGGCAAGCCATCAAGGCGGTCATACTGGACGAAGCCGGGAGCTACCTGCGCGACTGCGCCCCTGACGAGACGGGCGTTCTGGTAATTTCGGGCCCCAACGTGTTCGCCGGCTATATGCTCGCCGAACAGAACCAGGGGCTCTGGGTGGATCTGGGCGATAACCTGCGCTGGCTGAATACCGGCGACCTGGGACGTTGCGATACCGACGGCTACTTCTGGCTCACCGGCCGCAAGAAGGAGCTGATTATCAGGGGCGGACACAATATCGACCCCGCATTGATCGAGGAGGCGCTCTACCGCCACTCCGCCGTGCAAATCGCGGCGGCGGTGGCGCGGCCCGATGCTCACGCCGGCGAGCTGCCTGTCGCGTATGTCCAACTCAAGCCGGGCACCGAAGCCAACAACGAGGAATTGACGGCTTTCCTGTGCCAGCAGATCGGCGAGCGCGCCGCGTTGCCGAAGCACATTCGCATTGTCGACAGCATGCCGCTTACCGCTGTCGGCAAGATATTCAAGCCGGCGCTGAAGCGGCTCGAAATCGCCGATGCCCTGCGCGCCGCCCTGGCTGACAGCGGGGTTGAGGCCGTGGTCGATGTCATCGAGGACAAAACACTCGGCATCGAATTACGCGTCGAACTGTCCGATTCTCTGCACGACACACGAGCCTCCGAGGTTCTAGGGCGATTTCCCTTCGCCTATTCATTGACATGGGCCGAGATGGACGGCGGGCGCTGAGCCGGTCCGCGGGCAGTCCCAATGACGCGGGCGCGGGACTGCCCAACAAGCAGGCTCACCGTGGGCATGCCTGTCAATGTCATACAAAGCTTGTTATCATTCGTTGCGAGCCCGCAACACAACCCGCATGCGCGAATTATGCCCGACTCTCCTCACATCGCTTCGATCAATCACCGTACCCTGGTCGGTCAGCAGCGGCGTGAACACACTCGCCACAAAATTCTTGTTGCCGCCTTGAAAATATTTGCGCAAAAGGGTGGCGAGGCGCCGATCATCGAAGACTTCATGGCCGAAGCCGGAATCGCGCGCGGTACCTTTTACAACTATTTCAGAACCACGCAAGAATTACTGCAGGCCACTCTCGTCTGGCTTGGCGCCGACCTCATCGCTTCCATAGAAAACGAAATCGGCGCGCTGACCGACCCACTGCTACGGTTGACCACCGGTATACGCTTGTGGCTCGGGCGGGCGGAACAGGATCCGACCTGGGCGGCCTTCATCGCCCGCCCCGAGTTTCTCGATGCGTTGCCCTTCGAATCGGTTTTCGCACCGGTCATGTGCGACTTGCGGGCCGGACGCCTGTGTGGTCTGTTTCAATTCCCGGACGACCGCGCGGCGGTAGACCTGCTCGCCGGAACACTACTCATCGCCATGCGCCACGCGATCCACGGCGCGCCCTACCCCGAGTACAGCACTGACATCGCGCGCATCATCCTGCAAGGGCTGGGCGTCGCTCCGGAGCGCATCGCCCTGGCGCTGGCGCACCCACTGCCCTTGCTGCGCCGCCCACCGATTTCGCTCAAGCCCGCCTGACCCCCTTCCGCGCGCAGCACCTCTTCGTTCACGTCCCTTCTTTGCACACCTGTTTTCGGTTTTTTTCTAATTAGACACAAATGTCATATTGACGCAGATCAACAAAATGATGGATTGTGTGATACGCCCCGCAGAGGGCGAAGCAAACAACACACAAGGAGATCACATGAAAATTCGCACGCTCGCGCACTGCACAGTCGGCGCCGTAGCCTGCTGCGCCCTTGGGCCGCCCACTTGGGCATCCGGCTATCAATTCGATATTCAGAGCATCCGCTCGCAGGGCAGCTCGAACGCAGGCGCGGCAGAGGCCGCGGACCCCTCGACCCTCTTTTACAACCCGGCTGGAATGACACGGCTAAGCGGCACCCAACTGACGCTTGGAGCCATCGCCGTAGACCCGCATTCGACCTTCAGTACCACCAGCGCCACGACCAGTAGCGGCCAGACAGTGTCGCCCTCCGACAACGGTGGACACTATGCCAAACAGGCGGCCATTCCATTGGGGTATTTGTCACATCAGATCAACGAGCGTGCAACCGTCGGTATCGGGCTTTTCGTTCCGTACGGCGCAAAATTAGGCTATGACGACAATTTCTCAGGGCGTTACTATGGCCAGGGCATTGACCTTAAGTCTCTCAACATTAATCCCGCCCTGGGTTTCAAACTGAACGAACGGCACAGTTTCGGCATCGGATTCAGCGCGCAGTACATCACAGCCTCCCTGAACAAAAGCCAAGACATGGTATCGACCGCCGACGCGGTCTGCCTCGCTGGCGGCGCCTCGGCGGCCACCTGTTCGACAATCGCCGCGTCCTATACCGGCCAGCCGGACGCCCAAATCCATGTATCCGGCAGCGACTGGGGCTACGGCTATAACCTGGGTTACCTGTTTACGCCGGATGAAGCGACCCGTATCAGCCTTGCCTACCGCTCCGCCATCAGGCAAAAACTGAGCGGGGAGGCCTCGTTCACCATCCCCAACGGTCTGCCTGGCGGCGCCGGTTCTCAGATTAATCAGGGTATCCAGAGCGCGCTGGCCAACAGCAGCGCCACACTCCCCATCACCACACCGGAAACGGTCTCACTCAGTGCATTCCACCTGTTGAATTCGCGCTGGGCCATCATGGGAGCGCTCAACTGGATCCGGCACGACAGGTTGCAGAACATCGAGATCGACATGCCCACAGCGCAAATCCCTGATCGGAAGGTCACCTATCTGACAGCGTGGCACAATAGCTGGAGCGCGGCCATCGGCGCCAGCTACCAGTTCGATGCGCGCTGGACCTTGCGGGGCGGCTACATGTATGACCAGTCCCCCGTGTCCAGCCCCGCCGATTCGTTGACCCTGCTGCCAGACAGCAATCGCCAGATATTCTCGTGCGGCGCAAGCTATCGGGTCGGTGCGCGCGATACGGTCGATATCGCCTACAGCTATATCCGCCTTCAAACAGCGGCGATCAGCCTTACCGACGACGATGGCGACGGCACGCTGTACGGCAGTTACCACACCCACGTCAATCTGATGGGCATTGGCTACACCCATCGATTTTAAATAACGCCCACCCCCTCCCACAGACAACATCAGTCTGAGCTTCCCCCGGGCACAACCCTCAGCCCGGGGATTTTTTTACCTTGCCGCTTCCTGGCAGCCTCCATCAAAAACAGTCACAGCCCTGGCTCACTCCTTGGGGTTGATGGCATAGCCCCGAATAAAGGTCCTGATTGCGCGCTTGGACGCCTGAACGATATCCAAGTGTCCCGGTCGGGGCGTTTTCTCCAGTAATTCTCCCACTTCAGCTTCCAGCAGCCCCCGCAAGTGATTGGCAGTGAGAACGGGATCTTCGCGCCGCAATTTTCGGGCATCCATGCATTTCACAAGAAAAGCCACCACGCGGTCTCTCAAGATGCAGATCTTGTCAAAAAACAACTGCCCGATCCCTAGACTCGATGCTTCGGCGATGATCAGACGCCGTGATGCAACGACATTGTCCAAACACAGAAATCTCAGATAGCTCTCGCCGAAATGCTGCAACGCAACATCCATCTCGCCGGGCTCCACGCCCAGAAAGTCTAGCTGACCGTTCATGCTGTGTTCGATAGCCGACGTCATGCATTCAACGAACAGCACTTCCTTCGAGGCAAAGTGCCGATATAGGGTGGCCTTCGATCCACCGGCCTGCCGGGTAATGTCGGACATTGAGGTCCTTTCGAAGCCCCTCTCCTGGAACAGGCGATGCGCCGTTTTCAGGATCGCTTGCCGCCTTGCATCGCCTTTCTTCATGAATGATCCCTTGATCGTCGATTTAGATACTGTACGGTACAGTATCATTCTACACAAAAATGCAGCATCAGGAAATCCAAACTGCACGATACGGTTTTTTGCGCTAAATGTTGCAGAAAAACCATTCGCGGCAAGGTAATGCCATATGCCCCATCTCCATCAGGAAAAGCGCCACGGCAGCACATCCCCCTGCCGGCATATCGCGGATGAACCGCGGCAAGAGTTGCGGTTTCGACCGAAAGTTTCGTCAAAACGCTTTTTTATTAATGACATTAATGTCATCATGACCAATTAGTCATTTTGATGTTTTTTCATTTTAATTATAGGGAATACAGACGGGCCGAAGCGCCCGGACGCTCCCGCCAGCTCGACGAACGATGACGTGTGTCGGCCCTGGAAAACAAATTCAACTCAGGAGGTGCTATGGCGTTGAAAAATGTCATGGTGTGCGCGGCCGTCGCCACGGTTTGCTTATGCAGTCAGCACAACGCTTACGCGGAAGACAGCGGAAACAATATTTTCACATTCAGTGGCTTTGGCTCTGTCGGTGTGGTGCATTCAAACTACAGCGATGCCGATTTCAAGGTCGACGATACGGTTCCCACCGGCGCCGGCCGTTCACATAGCTGGGCGGTGACGCAAATGAGCCGGCTGGGCATGCAGGTCAATGGTCAGTTCACCCCACAACTATCGGCAACCGCTCAGGTAGTCGCCGAATACAACGACAAGGGCAACTACAGCCCGGATCTGGCGCTGGCTTCCGTCAAATATCAAATATCACCGAGCATGGCGCTGCAAGGCGGCCGGTTTGTACTGCCGATGTATATGCTGACGGAGTACAGTCGGGTCGGCTACGCGCTGCCATGGGCACGACCCCCGCTCGAGATGTATCGCAGTTTTCCCTCTATCGATGGCCTCGAACTCACCAAGAAGTTCGACCTGGGCTCCACTGCCCTGACAACAGCGATTTATGGTGGCCGATCCTCCCACGACGCGACGGAAGAGCCCGGCACACAAACCGAGACCTTTACGTTCAGCCCCTTAATCGGTATCAACGCCACCGCCGATGTGGGAGCATCGACTTTCCGCATGGCCTACATCCAGACCCGCACCGACATGAGCGGTTCGCAATTCGACAGCGCGCTAGACCAGTATCGGGCGATGGGACTGTCGGCGCTGGTCGACCAGTACAAGCCAACCGGAAGGAAGATCTCGTATACAACGCTCGGCTATGCCTACGACCCGGGTGACTGGTTTCTACGCGGCGAAATTGCCAAGGTGTCGAGGGTGGACAACAGCTCCCTGTTGCCCACATTTACCGACTGGTATGTCACGGCCGGATATCGCTTTGGAAAATTCACGCCTTACATGATCTACGGACGAGAAAAGGACAACACCACCACCTCGATTGGCGCGGCGGATCCCATCGGTGACATCAATAGCGCACTCGCGGCGGAAGATGCTTCGCGCCATAGCGTCTCGGTCGGCGTGCGCTGGGATTTCCACGACAGCATGGACCTCAAGTTGCAACTGACTCGCACCACGCGGGACACCAGCACGTCTAACGGGGGCCTTTCTTATATTTCGTCCGTATCCTCGCTGCCACACAGTTACAACGCGGTCTTTGCCGGTTACGACTTCCTGTTTTGATGAAGGGGAATCATGCAATCTAACGTACTCAAGCGGGCGACCAACGGTCTGACCTGGATCGCACTGGCCGTGGTGGTCGCCACAGTGCAAGCGGAAACCGTGGTCGTCGTGTCCTCCCGAAGCAATGTCAGCAATCTCTCGGCCAATCAGGTTGGCCAGATTTTTCTCAGCAAGCGAGCCACTTTTCCCAATGGCGATGCCGCCGTGCCGGTCGATCTGGCCGATGGCCCAGTCAAGAGTGAGTTTTACCGCAAGGTCACAGGCAAGGACGCTAATCAGCTGAAGTCCTACTGGTCGCAACTCATCTTCACCGGATCTGCCAAACCGCCCAGATCCGTTGCCGACAGTGCAGAAGCCCGAAGGCTGATCGCGAGTACCCCCGGCATGATTGGCTACATTAGCCGGGAGGCGCTCGACAGTAGCGTCAAAGTCATCCTTGAGCCTTAAACCGGGAGCGGGGCCCTCCCCGTTCCGGCAATTTACCCACATTTGCAGGATTACATGATGAGCCGCCTTCCCTTGCTGTGGAAAGTTTTGTTTGCCCCGATTATCGCCGCTCTTTGTCTGGCCACGTATGTCGCGTACATGTCACTGGTATTGCAAACCAGCAACCACCATCTGGTGGACATTCGCGACATCCAGTTCCCGGCGTTGCAAGCGGCAACCGAAAACGTGGCCAGACTCGACCAGATCGTTGATGCCTTCAAGAGCGCCGCCTCATCGGGCGAAAGCGCGCCGCTCGACATGGCAAATACGCTGGCCGGCCGAGTGCGAACAGACTACGTCCGGCTTGAAAAGCTTGATCCGGACCAGGCGGCCGACATTCAGTTGCTTGCGGGGCAGTTTGATGATTATTTCAGTTCTGGTTTATCAATATCGCAAATGATGGTGGCCAAATCAGGCATGCCGGACTCCGCCCGGTTAGACCGCATGTCGGTTTCGCTGGATGCCTACCGCAAGCACCTGGCGGCTTTCCGCGACCAAGAAAACAATCGGTTTACCGCAATGGTGAACGATACGACCCGCAGCGCGAACACAGCCCGGCTCCTTGGGCTTGCACTCGGCGCGGTCGGCATCATTGTCGCTCTGATTGCCACCTTCCGCTTGACGCGCAGCCTGCGGCGCCAACTCGATCATCTGGTCACCATGTTTACTCAGGTGGAAACCACACTGGACTTCACTAAACGCATAGAAGTCAACGGAGAGGCCGAATTCGCCCGGACCTCAGATGCCTTCAACCGGCTGCTGAATCGCCTGCAGCACAGTTTCCACGACATCTCCAGCCACGTCCAATCCGTGGGTCAGGCAGCCCGACAACTGGCGGATGTTGCCGGTGAGATTTCATCCGCCGCGTCCGCGCAAAGTGAAGCGGCCTCCGGTATGGCCTCTTCCATGGACCAAATGACTAGCCGAATGCAGGATGTCGCTGAACGCGCCAGGGAAGCGAATGAACTCTCCGCAACGTCCGGAGTTCAAGCCGCGCGGGGGGAAGGAATCATCAGCAAAACCGCTGAGGGGATTACCAGTGTCGCGGAAACCGTGCGCTCGGCAGCCGCCGCCCTCGACCTGCTAGAGCAGCAGAGCCAGCGCATTAACGATGTCGTTGCCGTGATCAAGGAAGTGGCGGACCAGACTAATCTACTGGCCCTGAACGCAGCCATCGAAGCCGCGCGCGCGGGAGAGGCCGGGCGGGGGTTTGCCGTCGTGGCCGACGAAGTGCGCAAACTCGCGGAACGAACCGCCTACTCGACCGAAGAGATCAAGGACACCATCTCCGATATGCAGGCAGGCACTGAATCAGCGGCGCGCAGCATGGACCTCGCGGTGGGTGAGGTAGAAGCGAGCGTAAGCGGGGCCCACCAGGCAAATCGGACCATGCTGGCCATTCGAGACGGCTCAAACAAAGCCGAATCCATGGTCGGAGAAATCAGCGGAGCCATCCGCGAGCAAAGCGCTGCCAGCATCGGACTTTCTAACCAGGTGGAACAGATCGCCCAAATGGCGAAACAGAATAGCGCAACGTCAAAGAACACGGCTGAGACGGCAGGAGAACTGGCCAGGTTGGCAATGCAGATGCAAGATGTCGTGCAGCAGTATCGGGTATAAAAGAGCGGAGCTCCCCCGGCGGAGATCAGGCGAGCTTAAGCCGTTACTGTCGCCTCCAGATCAATAAGTGGCATAATCGGTGCCCCCCCAAGAGCAACTTAACAGGGGCGGTCCCGCATGCCGCCTTTGCGACTTGCGACGGGTCTTGAACGAAAGGTCTGCTCTATGTCCGACGTAGCACCTGTGGATCACCGCACGCGCGTTGCGGCTGTGCGCCGCCTGCGTATGCGCGGGCGCCTGCTTGAAAGTGCGATGATCGTATTTGCGCAGAAGGGCATCGCGTCCAGCGTGATTCCGGACGTCATCGCGGCCGCGGAGGTCTCCCAAGGGTCTTTCTACAACTATTTTCGCACCAACGACGATCTGTTCGAAGCACTGGCCCATGAACTGAGCGATGAATTTATCCTCATGATCGAGTCCGCCATCGGCGGTATCGAAGAAGCAGCCCTGAAAGTCGCAACAGGGATGCGCGCCTACCTGCGCATGGCGACTTCATACAAGGTGGTTGGCCAATTCATTGACCATGCGGGATTGCGCCTGGCAACCCGAAATAGCCCGATCTCCGGATTTCTCCACCGAGACCTGAAAGCCGGTCAACAGTCAGGCACCTTCAGACCCATGCCCATAGACATGGCGATGGACCTGATTATTGGCACCGGACTCATGGCGATCCACCGGATCGTCACAGAGCGGATGCTGGACGACTACCCCGAATGTATCGCCGCGCTGCTGTTGCAGGCCTTGGGGGTTTGCGAAGCGGAAGCCGACAGGCTGATTGCCCTGCCGCTGCCAAAGCTTACCGTGCCTGAGGATTCGCTACTCGGGCGCGCCGAAGCCCGGTTTTCCGCACTGGGGCGAAAAGACACTCCTTAACCCCGCGCGCCTGGTGGTACGGACACGGACGTGCGCCGCTACCGGGTTTAGGGTGCGTAGGCTCTGAGAAATACAGTGATCGCACGCTGCGCAGCCTGACTTTTCTCGGCTTCGTCCGGCAAGCTGCCGGTGGCATTCAGCAACAACGGCTCCAGTACTTCCGACTCCAGCAAGCCTTTCAAGTGGTTGGCGGCATGCACCGGATCTTCCCCGCGCAATTTTCCCGCCGCCATGCACTCGCCAAGATAAGCCGCCACATGGTCTCTCAGAACAATGATTCGGTTAAAAGATAGCTGTCCCATACCCAGACGCGCGGCTTCGGCGATAAGCAGACGCCGCACCTCGATCATGTCGCTGGAACAGATACTCTGCAGAAAATTCTCTCCAAAATGCCGCAACGTCAATTCCATGTCATCCGTTTGCGTGCTTAGGGTGGCTAGGGGTCCAGAGACAAACTGCTCGATCGCCTCGGACAAACACTCGGCGAACAACTCCTCCTTGGAAGGGAAGTGGCGGTAGAGGGTCGCCTTGGATCCCCCCACCTGCGCGGTAATTTCCGACATTGACGTCTTTTCGAACCCTTGCTCCCTAAACAGGCGAAAGGCCGTTTCCAGTATGGCCTTCCGCTTGGCTTCGCCCTTTTGCATAAGAAATGCCCTCATGTCTCAAAAAAACATCGTACGGTACTGTACCGTACAATTCTCCATTGACACGACATAGAAGTCAATTGTATAAACCGTACCGTACAGTTCACTACGGAATTTAAACCATGAAAGCGACCCCCTCCCATCGGCCCGGCAATCGCCGGCGCCTCTTCAGCGCGTTGTTGTCCGCCGGCCTGCTATCGGTGGGAGGCTGCGCCCAGATTCCCAATCTAGCCCCACTTCCAACAGTAACTTCGGTTCAAAAGCTAGACTCTGCGCAGTCATTCACCGCACCGGCCTCAGCGTGGCCGGGTGACGGTTGGTGGCGCGCTTACGGCGATCATCAGCTCGACAAACTCATTAACGAGGCACTGAGCGACTCGCCTTCGCTCAAGATGGCGCAGGCGCGCTTCGAGAGCGCGGGTGGCATGGTTCAGTTTGCCGGTGCGGCACGCATGCCCGAGGTGTCGGGCGGGGCATCTTTAACTCAAGAAAAGCAAAGCTACAACGATCTGATGCCGCGCGCCGCGCTGCCGCAAGGCTGGCACGACTACGGTTTTGCCGGCCTGAGCATGAATTGGGAGCTGGATTTCTGGGGCAAAAACCGCTCGGCGCTGGCTGCTGCGGTCTCCGAACAGGAGGCCGACCAGGCCGAAATCGCCCAGGCCCGTCTACTGATATCGTCCTCGGTCGCCTCGACTTATGCCGAACTGGCGCATCTCTACGCCGTGCGTGATACCGACCAGGAAACACTGGCGCTGCACAGCAAAACCGCCGAGCTGTTCCGCCTGCGCTACCAAAACCAACTGGAGACGTTGGCCAGCGTACGGCAGGCCGAAGGGCTCAAGGCTCTGGCGCAAGCGGATCTTCAACTAACCGACGAACGCATTGCTCTGCAAAAAAACGCGCTGGCCGCCCTGATGGGCACTGGCCCCGATCGTGGACTGAGCATTGCCCGTCCCTCGGCCAGGGTCGCCGTTTCTCGCGGGCTTCCGTCCCGGCTGGCCCTGGATCTGATTGGCCGACGTCCAGATATCGTCGCCGCGCGCTGGCGCACCGAATCTGCGGCAAAGCGGATTGACCAGAGCAAAGCCGGCTTCTACCCCAGCGTCAACCTGATGGGCTTAATCGGCCTGCAGTCGCTAGGCATCAACAATCTGACCCAATCCGGCTCAGACATGGGGGGTGGAGGAGTCGCCATCTCGCTCCCCATCTTCAATACCGAACGGCTGCAGGGTCAACTGCGCGGAGCCCACGCGGAATATGCAATGGCCGTCGCCAATTATGACGCCACGCTCGAAAACGCCTTGCGCGAGGTCGCCGATGCGGCGACCAGCAGAAGAGCGCTGAGCGGAGAAATCGACTCTGCGCGCACCGCGGTCAGCGCGGCGCAGGATGCCTACGACGTCGTCAATCAACGTTACCAGGGCTCGCTCGCCACTTACATCGACGTCCTCGTGGTCGAGGATCAACTAGTCGCCGCCAAGCGAGGGTTGGCGGACGTCGAGGCGCGGGCCATGACCCTCGATGTCGCGCTGACGCGCGCGCTCGGCGGCGGGTTTCAGATATCCGCCACCACCGACAATGCAAGCAAATAAACCGAGATTCGAATTCAGGAGAAAATGAAATGAGCCAATCTACTCAAGCAGTGACACCGACAGTAGCGAATGCCAGCCATACCCGCAAACGCAAGCATCTCTTTGCGTTGCTAGCCCTGAGCGTTGCCGCGCTCGGGGGCGGCTATGGCACTTATTGGAAAACCGTCGCCTCTCACTATGTTTCGACCGATAACGCCTACACCGACACCGATATTGCGCAAGTGACCTCCCAGGTGGACGGCCAGGTGGCGGCGATCGAGTTCACCGACAGTCAGAAAGTGAAACGCGGCGATGTTCTGGTCAAGCTGGACGACACCGACGCCAAACTGAACCTGCGCCAGGCACAGGCCGATCTGCAACGCGCTCAGGCCGCGCAGGTCGCGGCACAAGCCGATCTGGATCGCGCCAATGTCGATCTGACGCGTCGGCAAGCGTTGGCGGGTACCGGCGCGATTTCCGGTGACGAACTCACTCGCGTCAAGAATGGCGCCAACAACGCCAAGGCCGCGCTGGACGCCGCCATCGCCAGTGTGGCCCTGAGCCAGGCGCGTTTGGAGCGGACCAAGATCGACCTGGCGCGCACGATCATCAGCTCACCCGTTGACGGTGTGATCGCCCGGCGCCAAGTGCAGCTGGGCCAGCGCGTCCAGCCATCCATCCCCCTGCTGTCGGTAGTGCCGGTGCAAAATATCTACGTCAACGCCAACTTCAAGGAAGTTCAGCTCGCGGAGGTACACCCTGGGCAATCGGTGAAACTGGTATCCGATCTGTATGGCAGCGATGTGATCTACCACGGCGTCGTCGACGGCTTTAGTGGCGGCACCGGTGCGGCCTTCTCGGCTATTCCAGCGCAAAACGCGACCGGTAACTGGATCAAGGTGGTGCAGCGTCTGCCGGTCAAAGTCCGTCTCGATCCCGCCGAACTGGCCGCACACCCGTTGCGCGTCGGCTTGTCCATGGACGTGACCGTCGATTTGCGTAGCAAATCCTGACCGGAGGAGAACATGGAGAACACCATGTCAAATACACTGCCAGACAGCGCCGCCCCGCAACCGCTGCAAGGCGCGATGCTATGGGTAGCGGGAATTGTGCTGGCCATGGCCAATTTTGTTGCCGTCCTGAACATGACCATCGCCAACGTGACCGTACCCAACATGGCCGGCGCTCTAGGGGCGGGTTCCAGCCAGGGCACCTGGGTGATCACCTCCTACGCAGTGGCTGAAGCGATTACGGTGCCACTGACAGGATGGCTCTCCTCGCGCTTCGGCCAGGTCAAGCTATTCTGCTTTTCGGTGGCTATGTTCGGGGTCTGTTCGTTGCTGTGCGGCATGTCCACTTCGCTGGGCATGCTGCTTGGCATGCGCGTACTACAAGGGATGGCCGGCGGCCCGCTGTTGGCGCTGTCGCAGACCCTGCTGCTGCGCATCTTCCCCAAAGAGCAATCCATGCAGGCCATGGGGCTGTGGGCGATGACCACCCTGCTGGCCCCGGTGGTCGGGCCGGTGCTGGGCGGCTGGCTTTGCGACAACTACAGCTGGTCGTGGGTCTTTCTGATCAACGTCCCCATGGCGGGGTTGTTCTGCGTGATGGCATGGACGATGCTCAAGCGCTACGCCGACCCCATTGTGAGAAGCCCGATCGACAAAATCGGCATGCTGTTGCTGGTAATTTGGGTCGCCTCGCTGCAGATCATGCTGGATGAAGGCAAGGATCTGGACTGGTTCTCATCGAATGAAATCCGCATTCTGTTTGTCATGGCCGTCATCGGATTTATCTCATTCCTGATTTGGGAATTGACCGAAGAACACCCAATTGTCAACTTGCGGGTATTCCGCCACCGCGGGTTTTCATCCTGCATGTTTGTGCTCGCCCTGGCCTTCGGCGCGTTTTTCGGTCTCAATGTACTGACCCCGCTCTGGCTGCAGTACAACATGGGTTACAACACCACTTGGGCCGGGCTGGTGGTCGCCTGGGGCGGTCTGCTTTCAGTGTTGTTCTCACCCATTGCCGCCAACATGTCGAACCGGGTGGATGCCCGCATCCTGATCTTCATCGGTTGCTTCTGGCTGGCGTTGGATACCTTCTGGCGCTCATGCGCCACCTCGGACATGAGCTACTGGACCATCTGTGTTCCCCTGTTCTTCATGGGGGTCGGCATGCCGATGTACTACGTGCCGATTACCGGCCTGGCGATGGGATCCGTGGATGAGGAAGAGACCGCCGCGGCCGCCGGCCTGATGAACTTCGTCCGCACCATTTCCGGCGCCTTCGCCACGTCGCTGGTCACCACCGCCTGGCAGGACAGAAGCTATATTGCCCACGCTGAATTGGCCAATGTGGTCGATCCCACCGGTCAGATCTCGACGCTACTGCATTCGGGGGCCGGCTTCAGCCAAGCGGGACGCGAGGTACTGAACATGATGGTCACCGGGCAGAGTCTGCTACTGGCAACCAACGGGCTGATGCTCACCATCGGGGGGGTCTTCATGGTTGCGGCCTTCGCCATCGTGCTGGCGCCCAAGCCCAAGCGTTCAGTCGACCCAGCCTCAGTGGGCCATTGAGGCTACGCTACTAACACATAAAGCGGCGGAACAGCGCCCGGCTCCGCCGCGATAAGGATTCAGAACAATGGCTAAGTACTTTTATTCCGGACGGTCGCGCAGTCGGATCACGCAGGCCGAGAGCAGTTTACTTGACTCCATGTTCAAGCAAGTGATGGTGAAAGGAGGATCCGCGACCAGCGGTGATGCGATCACGCCAGAAGCCGGCTTTTCCCTGGGCGCGGCTCGCTCGAACTTTTCCAGCAAAAATGAAATGTTCCTGGAGTTGCTCAAACGCATGAAGGAGGAAGATCTGGTCGAACTGAACTCGTTCACGATTTCACAATTTCACCAATCGGCTGAAATGGCGCTGCTCACGCATGTCTTGGCGATGTTCCACACCATTCGGCGTAACGGCGCCGGGGCCCCCGCTGAAATGAGTCTTCGTCCGCAGTAGCGTTTTCGCTAATAGGGGGAAACGTTATCCGGAGCGAAACCCCGAGGAGAGTGGCTAAACATCCGGATCATGAGTCAGACCGGTTTGCATGCCGTCAAAAGGTGGCTTTCCATGGGAACCGCCAGACCATCATCATCAATGAAGGTCTCAAGGGCGGTATAAATTTCCTCAAACATTCTGATTCGGTCGACTTCTGGCATCGCCGCAATGCGCGCGGCAAAGGGAAATACCGAGATATAACCGTGGAGAAACGAGGAAAACGACGGGTAACGGGCCACCTTGGCTTCGAGACGAATGTGGATCTCACTGAAGCCGGCGGCGCTGACCAACTGGCGCAGGTCTTCCCGCCGGGACAGCCAGCATGTAGCGTGAAACGGCATGGTCGCCTCGGGTCCGAGATAACGGCCCAGAACCTCGGCCAGAACGGCAAGAAAGGGAGAACGGTCCAGGGCGCGCCAGACACTCAGGGCCAAGCGCCCACCCCGAGCCAGAACCCGGGACATTTCCCGCAAGGCGGCCGGCTGGTCCGGGAAAAACTGCAGCCCCTGCTGGCAAATGAGCACATCCATCCGCTCATCGGAGAACGGCATGCGCACGGCGTCGCCGCAATGCCAGTCAATGAATGGCGCGTTCTCTTTTTCCGCGTAGCGCCGCGCCACCTGAATCATTCCCGGGTCGGCATCCAGCCCGGAGACTTTAGCGCCCGTCCCAAGCCTAATGGCGGCCCTGCGCGCGACCACCCCGGTACCGCAGGCAACGTCGAGAACCTGTTGCCCTGGTTCGAGTTGAGCGACCGCGATGAGCGCGTCCGCCCACTCCCCCATCCAGGCCGGAACAATATAGTGTTCGTAAGCTTCCGCTCCCGAACCTTCGACTTTCCATTCATACAGCGGGTCGTACCGGCTCATCACACTCCCCTCGCTCAAGCCGCGGCAAGCGGCATAACGGTAATCGCACCCCGGTTGTCGGCATAGTGATCGCGGCTACCCGCGCGGCGCATCTCTGATCGGGCGCATCCTGACGGAGAGACCGAAGGCGGCTGAATCTCGCGACGCGGGTTTTCGCCGAAAAGTATACCGGCACCCATTTGACTCGGGAGATCGATAGGCATTGTCATGACCAAGAGCAGAACCTGCCATTATCTCTAGATTCGGTTGGTCTGAAAAACCCAGGACAGGTCAGTAGTTATGTCTGTGGCAGGCTAACGAGATCTCCGTCTACAGTAAAACATTTCTGACCGTAGAGGATGAAATCCAGTGTGGTGAACTTTACTTTCACATTGATCAGGACATCCCCCTTTAATCCTCTCTTTCGTCCTACATCGATCGCGTCATCGACGGCTTGCTGCTCGCGCTGATCAAGGGTTCCTAGTGGGATGATAAAGATGTTGTGAAGACAGGCCTGTCCTTGTACATGTTGGCTTGGATCTGGTGCTTCAGCGCTAAGCGCGCCAAGGGGTTTGGTTGACATGACCGAGAATTGACCCACGTTGGATGCGCATCCAGAGACTAACGTGAGTGATAGCAATAGCGGAAAGATCTGTCGCGGACTGCGGCTAAAGCGATGCATGGCAACTTACTCAGAGAGAACCAGCGGCCAGAGTAACAGCGAACAAAAAATATTGGTAACCCCCGGAAAATAGTTATCGTGCCACCCGATCGCGTGAGTTGAGCGGGTCGACCAAGTTTTTTTACCCCCCCCTTAGAGCGTCTTGCCGGGATTTGAGTGTATGACGTTCTTCTCGCTGGCTTTCGGGGTCGATGCCAGTTTTTTAATAATCACGATCAACCTCTTGATTTTATTTGAATAAACGCTGATCTCAAACCAAATCCAAGTCAAGAAAGCCCGCTTTCAGCGCATTTTCCTGGCAGTCCGCGTAGGCCTTGAATGGTCATTTGGCAAAAGTCTGATCAACTTGCGCTTTGGCCAAAAAACGGCCAACCACCCCCTTTAGGCTAAAGTGTAAATTGTGTAAAAAAGGGCCAAAGGCCCTTTTTTGATCATTATCCGACGAACTTATCTGCTCTGGTTATCGGTGTAGGCGGCAAATAGAAGTGTTGGCAACCAATACCTAAAAATCACAAATTACTTAAATTTAATAAATTTTATACAAAACAAACACCCTAACACCGGGGTGTTGGACAAATTCTCCTGTTTGGGCATGCAGCCCTTCGCCAGTACATGCTAACTGCGGCGGGCGATGTCAACCAATCCATCTAGCGGATCGCTTGAACTCTTCGGGCGGGGGAATTCGCACGGTAAATTAAATCCATTGGTAACTCAAACTGGCGTGGGTTGCCGGACAATGATGGGTACGGAAAACCTCACTCTAATAAAGGGTAAAACCAACGCTTTTGAGAAATGTTTACCTCTAACCGCGCCGGCTTGAGTCAAAGACCCAGCATCTCGGCCAGGACCTGGCGCGTTCAAGTTTCCGAGGCCACAGTTGGGGTCGTGCAGCTTTGAATGAAGTCACGTGCCAATCGATGAATTAAAGTTGAAGCGCGCTCCGGACCGCCTTTAATGCGTTGATTCATGCACAGCGACACGAGTCCGTGCAAAACCGCCCAATACAAGTCCGCTTGCTCTTCACTGTCGCGGGATTCGTGCGTGCCCGCCGCGGTGATCAAGCGTTCTATAGGCGCGAGCAAATCCTCGAAGCAAGCACGAGCTTCCGCAGGGGTTTGATTTGTGCCGAAAGGAACGCCGCGCAAACCGTGCATTAATTGATACAGCGTGGGGCTCTCGAGGGCAAATGCCCAGTAAGCGAGTCCGAGGCCTTCGACGGCGGCTGCCGGTGTCTGCGCCGCGTCAGCAACCGTCATGAGCGCTTCATGAAGGCGCGCGAACCCCTGGCGCATCAGGGCAAGCAGGATTTCATCCTTATTTTTAAAGTACTCATAGATGAGCGCCGGACTGTACTCGACAGCAGCGGCCACCGCACGGATTGTCACGGCGTCCCAATCCTTGTTTGCCGCGATCTGTTCTGCCGCTTCGATGATTCGCTCGCGAACCGCTGTCCGCTCCCGATCGCGCCGCTCTTTTATTCCCATTACATCCTCGCGTATGTCGTGCGCAACCAACCGCATCGAATCGTTCTAGCCACGCGATGAAGTGTACTGCAGAGCCCAATTGATTGGTAGGAAAATAAACAATTGACATTTACCTGAACGATGTTCAGAATTAAATCATCGATCAGACATTAAGACCAACCGGTCTCAATCTTCGATGAAATAGGAGATCCAGATGTCAAATAGCCCACTCAAGCTTGGCCACCTCTTCGCCGAGATCATGTCCAGCCACGACCTGTCGCGCCTCGATGAGATCAAGGCACCCAATTATGTGAATCACAACGCCTTCGCCGAACCGGGCTTAGAGGGTTCAAAGAAGGTCCTTGGGGCCATCATCGCGGGTGTGCCCGACCTAAAGGTGACCGCGGAAGACGTCTTCGTCTCGGCGGATGGCTCGCGCGTGGTTGGCCGCTACCGTTACGAGGGCTCGCACACCGGAAACCTCCTCGGTTACCCCGGCACGGGCAAACCCTTCGCCATGCGTTCGATCGATATCTGGCGGGTCGAAGACGGACGCTTCGTCGAGCATTGGGACGAGCTCAACTCGCTTGACGTCTTCATCCAGATCGGAGCCGTAACGCCGCCTAAACAGCCGTCTTGATTTCGCAAATTCATGAGCGGGTCAGCCTGCGTGGCATTCCGCCGAGGCCTTAGCCAGGACTGACCTACTGACTTCTAACCAGACATTCCCACACAAGGAAACCGCAATGCGACCCTATGAACTTCGCGTATACACCCTGAGCTCCAAAGAGGCGCTCGATGTCTACATGAATCAGGTTTACCCCCGCCATCTCGGTAGTTTCCCGCTGTTCGGGATCGAGTCTCACGGCATCTGGACCGTCAAGGACAGTGTCGAGCCACGGGCCTTCGTGCTCGTCTCCTACGCTTCGGGTGCAGATCCCGTCGCAGTCGTTCGGCGGTATATGCAAAGTCCAGAATTTGCTGACGAAATCAAAGACTGGGATCCATCCAACATCGTTTGCGTCGAATCGACGTTCCTCGAACCGACAACAAGCTCCCGGCTCGCCTGACGGGAAAAGAAAGGGAAAACCATGAACAAGAAAACAGACGTGGATAGTTCGAAATTGAGCATGAATTCGCCGCTATTCTGGTTCACTCTCGCGGTACCACTCGCCATCGTCGGGCTTGGCATCAACTTCATATTAAATCCGGTGGGGGCTTCGGCCGGCTTTGGTATTCCCATCCACGATCCGGCCTCATTTCCATTTATGTGGATCAAGGGGATTCGCGATATCTTCGCGGGTGTCGTAGTTCTGACGTTTCTACTGAGAGGAGACCTGCGCACAACAGCAACAATCTATTCAATAGCGGTTTTCATCGCGATTGGTGACGGGTTTGTCATTTTGAGCCATCTCGGCCTTGCGCCACCCATTTTCATACATTGGGGGACAGCGCTTTACATGACGATTGTTGCGGTGTTGCTCCATAGGAAGAACAAGGCCTGACACAAGGGCGTGATGCGAGCGGCAGCACGCTTCTGCAGGCAATTGGATTTGAATCGATGCGTTTAGGCTAACTGCGGCGCACGGTGCCAACCCATCCATCTAGCGGGTCGCTTGAGCTCTTCGGGCGGGGGAATTCGCGCGGTAAATTAAATCCATTGGTCACTCAAACTGGCGAGGGTTTCCGGACAATGATGGGTACGGAAACCCTCGCTCTAATAAAGGGTAAAACCAACGCTTTTATTTACCGTAAACACGACATACCATGCGACGCGCGCTTACTCCACCGTCACACTCTTGGCCAGATTGCGCGGTTTATCGACATCGGTGCCACGCGCCAAGGCGACGTGATAGGCCAACAGCTGCACCGGAATCGCGTGCACAACCGGCGACAGTACGCCGACATGGCGCGGGGTACGAATCACGTGCACGCCCTCGGACTCGCTGAAGTGGCTGTCAAGGTCGGCGAATACAAACAGTTCGCCACCACGCGCGCGCACTTCTTGCATATTGGATTTCACTTTTTCCAACAGGCTGTCGTTGGGGGCGATCACCACCACCGGCATATTGCTGTCGACCAGCGCCAGCGGGCCATGCTTGAGCTCGCCCGCCGGGTAGGCTTCGGCATGGATATAGGAGATTTCCTTCAGCTTGAGTGCGCCTTCGAGCGCGATCGGGTAGTGCAAGCCACGGCCGAGGAACAAGGCGTCGTTTTTGGCGGCAAAGCGATCGGACCAGGTTTTGATCTGAGGTTCCAGATTGAGCGCGTGCTGCACACTGCCCGGCAGATGACGCAGGGCTTCGAGGTATTCGCTTTCCTGTTGCGCCGTTACACCGCCGCGCGTCTTGGCCAATGTGACCGCCAGGGTAAACAGCGCCACCAACTGGGTGGTGAACGCCTTGGTCGAGGCTACGCCGATTTCAGCGCCGGCGCGGGTGTAGAACACCAGTTCTGAGGCGCGCGGAATGGCGCTTTCGCTCACGTTGCAGATCGACAGCGCATTCTCATGGCCCAGGCTCTTGGCGTATTTCAGCGCTTCCATGGTGTCCAGGGTTTCGCCCGATTGCGAGATGGTGACCACCAGGTAGCGCGGGTTAACCCAGGCTTTGCGGTAGCGGAACTCGCTGGCGATTTCCACATCGCACTGAATCCCGGCAATGCTTTCAATCCAGTATTTGGCGGTCAGGCCGGCGTAGTAGCTGGTGCCGCAGGCCAGAATTTTAATCCCTTCGATCGTCGGCAGCACTTTGGCCGCGCGCGCGCCAAACAACTGCGGCACAAAGCCGGCGTCGAGCACCGCTTCAATCGTATCCGACAGCGCCTTGGGCTGTTCATGGATTTCTTTTTGCATGAAGTGGTTGTATGGGCCGAGTTCCAGCGAGGCCAGCGACACGTCGGATACATGCACTTTGCGCTCGACCGGCTGGTCGTTGGCGTCAATCACGCTGACCGCGTCGCGCGTCAGGCGCGCCAGGTCGCCGTCTTCCAGGAAAATCACCCGGCGCGTGGCCGAGATCACGGCGGAAACATCGGAGGCGATGAAGTTTTCGCCCTCGCCCAGGCCAACCAGTAATGGGCAGCCCATGCGCGCGCAGATCAGTTCATCGGGATGCGCCAATGCCACCACGCCGATGGCGTAGGCGCCCACCAGTTCACGCACCGCCAGCCGTGTGGCTTCGAACAGATTGCCGCTTTGCTGTAAATAATAATGCACCAGGTGAGCAATCACTTCAGTGTCGGTTTGTGATTCGAACTGATACCCCAGTGCTTTGAGACGCTCGCGCTGTTGTTCGTGGTTTTCGATGATGCCGTTGTGCACCACCGCAATACTGCCATGCGAGATATGCGGATGAGCGTTGGGCTCGGTGACTCCGCCATGGGTAGCCCAGCGCGTGTGGCCAATCCCGATCTGACCTTGCAGTCCAGTGCGGGCCGAAGCCTTTTCCATTTCGGCCACGCGACCAACACGGCGCACGCGCTCGATGCCACTCGCGGTCAAGACCGCAATACCAGCGGAATCGTAGCCGCGGTATTCCAGACGCTTCAGGCCTTCAACCAACAGGGGGACAACATTACGATCGGCGATGGCGCCTACGATTCCACACATGACCTTATTCCTTTTACCTGCGATTCGGATGAATCGGTAATGATCTGATGCTTATGACTTTTTCTGCGGCCGCTGCCAACCCGGCACCGTCACTTGACGCGCGCGCGCCACGGTGAGTTGGTCCGCCGGGGCGGTTTTATTGATCACCGAGCCGGCGCCGACGGTCGCGCCTTGCTCCAGAGTGACCGGCGCCACCAGCAGGGAGCCGGAACCGACAAACACGTTGTCTTGAATCGTGGTGCGGAATTTATCCACACCATTGTAGTTAACAGTCACACAGCCAGCGCCAACATTCACGCCGCTACCGATATCGGCATCGCCAATATAGGTCAGGTGATTGACCTTGCTGCCGACACCGATGCTGCTTTTTTTCACTTCGACAAAGTTGCCGATATGCACTTTGGCCGCCAGTTGCGCGCCGGGGCGCAGTCGGGCAAACGGCCCGATCTTGCACTCGGCGCCGACCACGGCGTCTTCGAGCAGAGAAAATGGCGCAATCTTGCTGCCCGCCGCCACCGTGACGTTCTTCAGCACGCAATTGGCGCCAACGCTGACGTTGTCGCCGAGCGACACTTGGCCTTCAAACACGCAGTTGATGTCGATGCTGACGTCGCGTCCGCAACTCAGGCTGCCACGCACGTCGATGCGCGCCGGGTCGAGCAGGGTGACCCCTTGCTCCAGCAAGGCGCGCGCCTGATTGCTTTGGTGGATGCGTTCCAACTCGGCCAATTGCACCTTGTTGTTCACACCGGCGGCTTCATAGGAGTGAGCCACCAGGGTACTGCCAACGGTGACCCCGGCTTGTGCCGCCAGGCCGATCACGTCGGTGAGATAGTATTCGCCCTGAGCGTTGCCGGTCTTGAGCGCGTTGAGCCATTCGGGCAGGCGCGCATTGGGCAAGGCCAGCATGCCGGTGTTGATTTCATGGATGGCGCGTTCGGCGGGCGTACAGTCTTTGTCCTCGACAATCCGCGCCACCGCGCCGTGCTCATCGCGCACGATACGGCCATAGCCGCTGGGGTCGGCCACGCGGTCGGTCAGCACCGCCATGCCGGATTCCGCGGCGCTTAGCAGCGCTTGCAGGGTTGCCGCGCGCGTCAGAGGAACATCACCGTAGAGCACCAGCGTGGTACCGCTGGCGGGCAAAGCCGGCAGCGCCATTTTGAGCGCGTGCCCAGTGCCGAGCTGCTCACTCTGCTCCACCCATTCGATATCCGCATCGGCAATGGCGGCGCGCACCCGCTCTCCACCATGGCCGTAAACCACAATCAGGCGTTCGGGGTTCAGCGCGCGCGCGGTACGCAACACGTGCGCCAACATGGGCGCGCCGGCGATCGGGTGCAGGACCTTGGGAAGAGTGGAATACATACGCTTGCCTTTGCCGGCAGCGAGAATCACGACGCTAGGACGATCCATAATTGGCATGAAGTAGAGAGAGAATAAGAAAAAGGCTGCCCCTGTCGGGACAGCCTTTACTATACACGAATCTGCAAGCGATTCGGGCGCAGCCTCAGTGGCGGCGGTGGCGCAGATAGTCCAGCGTCTTGAGCTCGGCGATGGCCGTCGCCAGCGCGGCATGCGCGCGCGCGGTCGACTGGTCATCGGTAGAGCGCTTGAGCGCGTCCTCTGCGTTGCGCTTGGCCTCGGTGGCCCTGGCTTCGTCGAGGTCTTCACCACGGATAGCGGTATCCGCCAGCACGGTCACCAGCGTCGGTTGCACTTCCATCGTGCCGCCCGACACCGCAACCAGAACTTCATCCTTGCTGCCGGGAACCGTCAGGCGCAGCACGCCCGGGCGGATCTGCGTCAGCAGAGGAATATGGCGCGGATAAATACCGATTTCGCCTTCTTGCGCCGGCGCCACCAAAAAGGTGGCTTCACCGGAATAGATGAGCTGCTCGGTACTGACCACTTCTACCTGCATCTTGGTCATGAGCCGTCTCCTGGGTTAAAGGCTCTTGGCTCGCTCAACTGCCTCTTCGATCGAACCAAGCATGTAGAAAGCTTGTTCCGGAAGATGATCGTACTCGCCGCTGAGAATCGCCTTAAAGCCCTTGATAGTGTCGCGCAGTGAAACGTATTTGCCCGGCGAGCCGGTAAACACTTCAGCTACGTGGAACGGCTGCGACAGGAAGCGTTGGATCTTACGCGCGCGCGATACGATCAGCTTGTCTTCCGCTGACAGTTCGTCCATGCCCAAGATCGCGATAATGTCGCGCAGTTCTTTGTAACGTTGCAGCGTGGATTGCACGCCACGCGCCACGGCGTAATGCTCTTCACCAACCACCAGCGGATCCAGCTGACGCGAGGTCGAGTCGAGCGGATCGACCGCGGGATAAATACCCAGCGAAGCGATATCACGCGACAGCACCACGGTTGCGTCCAAGTGGGCGAAGGTGGTGGCTGGCGACGGGTCGGTCAAGTCATCGGCAGGCACGTAAACGGCCTGAATCGAGGTGATCGAACCGGTGCGGGTCGAGGCAATACGCTCTTGCAGGCGACCCATTTCTTCCGCCAGGGTAGGCTGATAGCCCACAGCGGAAGGCATACGGCCCAGCAGAGCGGACACTTCGGTACCCGCCAGGGTGAAGCGGTAAATATTATCAATGAACAGCAGCACGTCACGGCCCTTGCCGGTGGCGTCCTTCTGGTCACGGAAGTGTTCCGCCATGGTCAGACCGGTCAACGCCACGCGCAGGCGGTTGCCCGGCGGTTCGTTCATTTGGCCGTAAACCATTGCCACTTTATCCAGGACGTTGGAGTCCTTCATTTCGTGGTAGAAGTCGTTACCTTCGCGGGTACGTTCACCCACACCGGCGAATACCGACAGACCAGCGTGTTCTTTGGCAATGTTGTGGATCAATTCCAGCATGTTGACGGTTTTACCCACACCGGCGCCGCCGAACAGACCAACCTTACCGCCCTTAGCGAACGGGCACAGCAAGTCAATCACCTTGATGCCGGTTTCCAACAGCTCGGTCGAGCTCGACAGTTCGTCGAATTTCGGCGGTTGTTGGTGAATGCTGCGGCGATCTTCAGTGGCGACCGGACCCGCGTCGTCCACCGGGTGGCCCAATACGTCCATGATGCGGCCCAGGGTCGCGTTACCAACCGGAACGGAAATTGCCGCTCCGCTGTTGATCACGGCCATGCCACGCTTCAGGCCGTCGGAGCTGCCCATGGCGATGGTGCGCACAATGCCGTCACCCAGCAGTTGCTGGACTTCAAGCGTCAATTCTGCGTCAACCAGCGTCAGGGCATCATAAACCTTTGGCATGGCATCGCGCGGAAACTCCACGTCGATGACAGCGCCAATGATTTGTACGATTTTGCCTTGGCTCATTATCGTTTCCTAAATTCTAGTAAATGCGGTGTAATTCGTCGGGTCACCCAGGGTGAATCCAACCTACACAGCTGCGGCACCGGCCACGATTTCGGACAGTTCGGTGGTAATCGCCGCCTGGCGCGACTTGTTGTACACCAGTCGCAGTTGCTTGATGGCGTTACCGGCGTTGTCAGTGGCTGCCTTCATCGCGACCATGCGCGCTGCTTGCTCCGAAGCCATGTTCTCAGCCAGGGCTTGGTAAACCACCGATTCGAGGTAACGACGCACCAGCACGGTCAGAACGGTGAACGGATCCGGCTCGTAGAGGTAATCCCACGAGTGACTGTGTTCAACCACCATGTGCTTCGGCGTGATCGGCACCAGTTGTTCGTCCACCGGCTCCTGCTTCATCGTATTGATGAAGTTGGAATACACCACGTGAACCACATCCAGTTCGCCATCCGCGTATTTCTGAAACACTACGCGCAACGGGCCAATCAGCGTGTCCATCTTCGGCACGTCACCCAGCTGGGTGGCGCTGGCCACGATGTTCATCTGCGCGCGCTGACAAGCGCCCAGACCTTTTTGCCCCAGGCAGCAGACATCGACTTCGACACCGTCATCCTGAAACTTCTTCACCAGGGCAAAGAAGCGCTTGAGCGAGTTGACATTCAACCCGCCGCACAACCCCTTGTCCGAGGTGATCAGGATGATCCCGGCGCGTTTGATGGGACGCTCTACCAGCATGGGATGCATCACATCCGTCGTGTTCGCCATGGCCAAGTGCCCCATGACGGTACGTACCTTTTCTGCGTACGGACGGGCGGTGCGCATGCGTTCCTGCGTCTTGCGCATCTTTGAGGTCGACACCATCTGCATAGCGCGCGTGATCTTTTGCGTGTTTTGCACGCTCCGGATCTTGGTGAGAATCTCTTTACCGACTGCCATATGCTGAACCTTTCGTATGTCTCGTTAGTGTGAGTCAGTCAGAAGGTTCAGTTGTAGCTGAAGCCGGCTTTAAAGGATTCCATCGCTTTCGCCAGCACGTCTTCGTGCTCGCGGCTCAGGTCACCCGTGCGATTCACTTCCGCCAGCAGTTCGGCGTTGTTGGCGCGCACGTCGGCCAGGAAGGCCGCTTCAAAATCTAGTGCTTTTTTCACCGGCACGTCTTCGTAGAAACCCTTGTTTACCGACCACAGCGTCAGCGCCATTTCGGCGATCGACAGGGTGGAAAACTGTTTCTGCTTCATCAGCTCGGTCACCAACTCACCATGCAGCAACTGCTTGCGGGTGGTTTCGTCCAGATCGGAAGCAAACTGCGAGAACGCAGCCAGTTCGCGATACTGAGCCAAGGCCAGACGAATACCGCCGCCTTGCTTTTTGATGACTTTGGACTGAGCGGCACCGCCCACGCGAGACACCGAAATACCAGCGTTAATCGCCGGACGGATACCCGAGTTGAACAGGTCGGTTTCCAGGAAGATCTGGCCATCGGTAATCGAAATCACGTTGGTCGGAACGAACGCCGAAACGTCGCCAGCCTGGGTTTCGATAATCGGCAGCGCGGTCAACGAACCGGTTTTACCGGTGACTTCGCCATTGGTGCGCTTGGCCACTTCATCCGGATTGATGCGCGATGCGCGTTCCAGCAAACGTGAGTGCAAATAGAACACGTCGCCAGGGTAGGCTTCACGGCCCGGCGGACGGCGCAACAGCAGCGAGATCTGACGGTAAGCCACGGCTTGCTTGGACAAATCGTCATAGATGATCAGCGCGTCTTCGCCACGGTCGCGGAAATACTCGCCCATGGTGCAACCGGAGTACGGTGCAATGTATTGCAGAGCGGCGGCTTCGGAAGCGGTAGCGGCAACAATGATGGTGTGACTCATCGCGCCATTCTCTTCCAGCTTGCGCACTACGTTGCCGATGGACGATGCTTTTTGCCCGATCGCCACATAGATGCAGACTACGCCGCTGTCTTTTTGGTTAACAATCGCATCCAGCGCTACCGCGGTCTTGCCGGTCTGACGGTCGCCAATGATCAGCTCACGTTGACCACGACCCACCGGAACCATCGAGTCGATGGCCTTCAGGCCGGTTTGCATCGGTTGTGACACCGATTGACGCGCAATCACGCCCGGCGCGATTTTTTCGATTGGCGACGACTCGGTCGCGCCAATCGGGCCCTTGCCGTCAATCGGCTGACCCAGTGCGTTAACTACGCGGCCAATCAGCTCGCGGCCGACCGGCACTTCCAGAATGCGCCCGGTACATTTGACTTCGTCGCCTTCGGAGATGTGTTCGTATTCGCCCAAAATAACGGCGCCTACGGAGTCACGCTCCAGGTTCATGGCGAGGCCAAAGGTATTGCCCGGGAACTCGAGCATTTCGCCCTGCATCGCGTCTGCCAGGCCATGGATCCGCACAATGCCATCGGTCACGGAAATCACCGTACCCAGGGTACGGGTCTCTGCGCCTGACGACAGGTTCAGGATCTTGGCTTTGATCAGTTCGCTGATCTCAGAGGGGTTCAACTGCATGATCTCTCCTAATTCTTGAGGCTTGCCGCCAGGGCATACAGTTTGCCGCGGACCGAAGCATCGATGACGTCGTCGCCTACCAGCACGCGCACTCCGCCGATCAACTCTTGATCGACACGCACGTCAAGGCGCACGGACTTGCCATAACGCTTGGAAAGTGTGTCGGCGAGTTCGGCCACTTGGGCCGGGTCAAGCGCGAAAGCGCTCTGCACCACGGCTTCCAGCATGCCTTCCGACTCAGCTTTAAGTGCTTCGTACTGACTGGCGATCTCCGGCAGCAGCATCAGTCGATGGTTTTCGTTGAGCGCGGCCACAAAACGTTTAACGGTTTCGTCGGCGCGTTCGCCGAGCACATTCAACAGCAATGCCTCAACCTCTTGTGCGGTATATTTCGGATTGGTGACCCGTTCGGCCACGTCCGGGTTCTCCACCATGGCAGCAAGCCATACGAGCGCCTCAGACCATGCGTCTAGGCGCTTCTGCTCGCTGGCGATGCTGAATACCGCTTCGGCGTAGGGCCTTGCTACGGTAATGATTTCTGCCATGAGTGTGTTAAAACTCCGCTTTGATGGAGGCTAACAGATCGGCGTGCTTGGCCGGATCGATCTCGCGGCGCAGAATCTGCGTCGCGCCTGCAACCGCCAGATCAGCCAGCTGCGAACGCAGGGCTTCCTTGGTGCGCAAAACTTCTTGATCGATCACGGTCTTCGCTTCAGCAACAATCCGGGCGCTTTCATTGCGCGCGGCATCTGCGGCTTCTTCGACGATCTGATGGGCACGCTTTTCAGCCGCCAGCATGATCTCGGTCGACTGCTTACGAGCCTTGTGCAGCTCATCGGCCACACGCTTTTCAGCAGCTTCCAGATCTTGCTTGCCGCGCTCGGCGGCGGATAATCCGTCGGCGATGCGCTTGGCGCGAGCATCCATCATGTTGGTAAGCGGAGGCCAAACAAACTTCATGGTGAACCATACCAAGACGGCGAATGTCAGCGCCTGACCCAGTAATGTCGCGTTAAATTCCACGCTTGTTTCCCTCCAGTAGAGTGTCTACAACAACCGTTTACGCCGAGAGCTTACGCGCCGGCCTTCAGGGCAGCCAGGGCCGCGGTCAGGAACGGGTTGTTGAAGGTGTACAGCAGGGCTACACCGACACCAATCATCGATACGGCATCCAACAGACCCGCGATGATGAACAGCTTGGTTTGCAGCACCGGGATCATTTCAGGCTGGCGAGCCGACGATTCCAGGAATTTGCCACCGAGGATGGCGAAACCAATAGCGGTGCCAAGTGCCCCCATGCCGATGATCAAGGCTGCAGCCAGAGCGGTCATCGACTGAATCTGAGCAACAAAAGCTTCCATTTAACTCTCCTAGTACTGATACACGTATGGTTGGACAAAAATTAAAACAGCTTAAACAAACGATAAATCAATGACTTTCAACCGCCAGACTCAGGTACACGATAGTCAGCATCATGAACACAAAGGCCTGCAGCGTGATAATCAAGATGTGGAAGATCACCCACGGACCGCCCAGCGCCCATTGGCACCACCAGGGCAACAGCGCGATCAGGATAAAAATCAATTCGCCGGCATACATATTGCCGAACAACCGCAAGGACAGCGAAATCGGTTTAGCCACCAGTTCGATCAGTTGAAAGATCAAGTTCACTGGAGCCAGAATAATGGTGCCGACCGCGCCGGAAGCGTGGAACGGAGCGGTCAGCAATTCCTTGCCATAACCGCCTACACCCTTATGCTTGATCGAGTACACAATGATCAGGAACAGAACCGACAGCGACATGGCGAAAGTGGCGTTCACGTCGGCCGAGGCCACTACGCGCAAATGCACTTGCTCCGGGTTGGCGTGGAACAGCGTAACGCCGATCCATTGAGCCAGTGTCGGCAGCAGATCGACCGGCAGCATGTCCATGGCGTTCATCAGAAACACCCAGCCGAAGATCGTCAGCGCCAACGGGGCCACCAGCTTGCTCTTGGCGTGGAATACGTCCTTGACTTGAGTGTCGACCATTTCGATCAGCGACTCGACGAACAACTGAAGACGACCCGGATTTTCCAGCTTGGCATTGCGCGCCACATAGGCCATGACGATCGCAAAGATCAAACCGAGAAGCAGGGAGATGGAATAGGTGTCGATGTGCAGACTCCAGAAACCACCAGGTGATGAATTCCAAAACGTCAGGTGATGCTTAATGTACTCAGATGCATTGCTCGCCATTGCGCTTTTCTCACACTTTAATTAGAAGCCCGAACCAGTAGCCGGAGACTGCGGCAAAATATCCGCCGAACAAACCAGCCACGGATAAATTCTTGTAATTCACCAGCACGCAACCGAACAATGCCACTGTCAAAATAAATTTGACCGCTTCGCCCCTGAAATGGTTACGCATCAGGACGGAGGGTGCGACATGGCGTTTAGCATAAGCAATCCGGCTATACACCCAAGCCGGAATCAACGCTGACAGCCCCCCCAATAGCGCCGACACCGCGACGTCGAGCCTTCCTCCCCCGAGCACCAGGCTCAGGACCACCGCAGCCAGGATCAACTTGACTTGCAGGCGTAATATTTTATCGACGTCCGGATTAATCATGTCCGATATTGTGAAAAATCGCACAATTATAGGCTTGCTATGCAAGATTAGTCAACCGAGCATACTTTCTAAATCATATGGGATAGCCTATCAATCCATTGATTTTACATGAAGTTTTTCTAATATTCCGTCCAGCTCGCCAAGAGAGGAATATTCAATCGTAATTTTGCCATTTCCGGCCTTTCCATGCCGAATAGCCACCGCCGCGCCGAGATGAGATGCCAGCATATCGCTCAGTCGCAGCACATCTGGATCTTGTGGTTTTGGCGGAGCGGGGACCCGCTCGTCCTGCTGCGCGCGCCGCTCGACCTCACGCACAGATAACCCTTGTTTTTCAATCTCTTGCGCAAGTTTTAATTGACGATCAAGCGGCAATGGCAACAGGGCGCGAGCATGTCCCATTTCCATTTTTCCATCATGTACCTGATTCTGAATTTCTTGAGGCAAAGCCAGCAAACGCAGCAAATTAGAGACCGCGCTGCGCGAACGACCCAAGGTTTGCGCGGCACTGTCATGACTCATGCCAAATTCATTAATCAAGCGCTGAATGCCTTGAGCCTCCTCAATAGAGTCGAGTTCCTGGCGCTGAATATTTTCAATCAGCGCCATGGCCAGCGCGGCCTCGTCCGGCACAGTTTTAATGACAGCGGGAAGTTCGGTAATGCCGGCGATCTGCGCCGCGCGCCAACGACGCTCACCGGCAATCAGTTCGTACTCGCCAAAGCCAATCTCGCGCACCACGATGGGCTGGATCACCCCTTGCGCGCGGATCGAGTCGGCCAGATCGTTCAAGGCCTCCTGATTCATACGCGTGCGCGGCTGATATTTGCCAGGACGGATGACATCGACGGATAAAGTCTGCAGGCGGTCGTCGGCCGCATCAACAACGGATAGCAGCGCATCCAAGCCGCGTCCGAGTCCTTTGAGTTTGACCATAATTTAGAGGGTAGCGTGTAGGGGTTCGGATTCGAGGCGGGTTAACAGCTCACCCGCCAATGTAAGGTAAGCCTGGGCGCCGCGTGCATTGCGATCGTAGACCAAACCGGGGAGGCCATGGCTCGGGGCTTCAGCCAGACGGATATTGCGCGGAATCACTGTTTCAAAAACTTTATTACGAAAATGCTGCGCCAGCTGCGCCGAGACTTGCTGCGACAAATTGCTGCGCGCATCGAACATGGTGCGTAGCAAGCCGAGAATTTCGATTTTGGGATTCACCGCGGTGCGCACCTTGCGCAGGGTGCCGACCAGGTCGGATAACCCTTCGAGCGCATAGTATTCGCATACCATGGGAATCAGCACGCTCTCGGCCGCCACCAGGCCATTGAGCGTCAGCAGATTGAGCGATGGCGGGCAATCGATCAGCACATAGTCGTAGCTTGCTTCCACCTGCGCCAGTGCGTTTTTAAGCCGCTGCTCGCGCGCCAGCTCATGCACCAGCTCAATCTCGGCGCCGGCTAAATCGCGATTAGCCGGCAACACGTGATAGCCGCCCTCGCGCGCGGCCACGCACACCTCTTTGACATCGGCCTCGCCGAGCAACACCTGATACACACTGTGCATCAGCGATTGCTTGGCAATGCCGCTGCCCATGGTGGCGTTTCCCTGGGGATCGAGATCAACAATCAGCACGCGGCGTCCCAGCTCAGCCAGGCTGGCCGCCAGGTTAACCACGGTAGTGGTCTTGCCGACGCCGCCCTTTTGATTGGCAACCGCGATTATGCGGCTAGTCATTGCATCACCATTCTCACCAAATGGCGCTCGGCCTCCAGGCCGGGCACGGTAACTGGAACCACTTCGCTGACCGCGATGCCCGACGGCAACAGGGAAATCTCCTCGTAAGGATAGACCCCCTTCATCGCCACAAACTGCCCATCATCAGACAGCAAATGGCGCGTCAGCTTGACGAACTCAGCCAATTCGGCGAAAGCCCGGCTGGTTATTCGGTCGAATTTTTCCGGCGGCTGGTAGTGCTCAACCCGCTCTGTAACCACTTCGACATTGTGGAGTTTCAACTCGATTGCCGCTTGACGCAAGAAGGTCGTCTTTTTATGGTTGGCATCCAGCAACACCACCTGCAGATCGGGACGCGCAATGGCCGCCGGAATACCCGGCATGCCACCGCCAGAACCCACGTCCAGCAAGCGTTTCCCACCATTGAGATGCGGCACCAGCGTCAGGCTGTCGAGCAGGTGATAGCTCACCATGCGCTCTTCCTGCCGCACAGCCGTAAGGTTGTAGGTCTGGTTCCATTTGGCGAGTAGCACCAGATAGGCATCCATCGCAGCCAGTTGCTTGGCGCTCAGTTCCAGGTCGAGCAGTTCCAGCCCCTGGGATATTTCGCTAATATTATTTGTCATGCTTTGTTTTTAGCGTCGGTAAACCCGCGTTTCAGGTGCACCATCAAAAGTGCGACAGCCGCCGGCGTCACCCCCTGGATTCTGGAGGCCTGCCCCAGAGTTTCAGGTCGCTGCGCATTCAGCTTCTGCTGCACTTCATTGGACAAACCCGTGACTCGACTAAAGTCGATGTCATGCGGCAAACGCACCTCTTCTAGGTTGTCGCGGCGCGCCAGCTCATCGTTCTGGCGATCAATATAGCCTTGGTATTTGACCTGAATTTCTACTTGCTCGGCAACCACAACATCATCAACGCCAGCCCCAGCCTCGGGCAACGTCATTAACGAGGAGTAATTCACACCTGGCCGCTTGAGCAAATCATACAAACTGTACTCGCGTTCAATCGGGCGCCCGAGCAACGCCGCCAGGGCGGCTTGGTCAGATCGTGACGGATTGACCCAAGTGGCCTGCAGACGCGCCTTTTCGCCATCAATCGCTTCGCGCTTACGGCAAAACGCCTGCCACTGATCCTCGCCCACCAGGCCAAAGCGCCGCCCGGCCTCGGTCAAACGCAAATCGGCGTTGTCCTCGCGCAACTGCAAACGGAACTCGGCGCGGCTGGTGAACATGCGATATGGCTCGCTCACCCCCTTGGTAATCAAATCATCCACCAGCACCCCGAGGTAGGCCTCATCGCGCCGCGGGCACCAGCCCTCTTGCCCCGCAACCAGCAAGGCGGCGTTCATGCCAGCGAACAAACCTTGCGCCGCCGCTTCTTCGTAACCGGTGGTGCCATTAATCTGGCCGGCAAAGAACAAACCGGCAATCGCCTTGGATTCAAAAGTCGATTTGAGCCCGCGCGGGTCGAAATAGTCGTATTCGATCGCATAACCAGGACGCAGAATATGGGCATTGGCCAAGCCCGGCATGCTGCGTACCGCCGCCAACTGAATATCGAACGGCAAACTGGTCGAGATGCCGTTAGGATAATACTCGTGAGTATCAAGACCTTCCGGTTCGAGAAAGATCTGATGACTGTCTTTATCGGCAAAGCGGTTGATCTTGTCTTCAATCGATGGGCAGTAGCGCGGCCCCACCCCTTCGATCACCCCGGTAAACATCGGGCTGCGGTCAAAACCGGAGCGGATGATGTCATGGGTTTGTATGGTGGTATGCGTCATCCAGCACGACATCTGGCGCGGATGCATGCCACGGTTGCCGCGCGCCGAAAACACCGGCTCCGGGGTATCGCCCGGCTGTTCTTCCAGTCCGGAGAAATCGATGCTGCGCCCATCCAGGCGTGGCGGCGTACCGGTTTTCAACCGACCGACCGGCAAATTCAACTCGCGCATTTGCGCGCCCAGCATCGACGCGGCCTGGTCGCCCGCGCGCCCGCCACTGTAATTACTCAAACCAACGTGAATCTTGCCGGCCAGAAAGGTGCCCGCGGTCAACACCACGCTGGCGGCGTGAAACTCAAGCCCAATCGCGGTTTTAACCCCGATCACCCGGTCGCCCTGCAGCAGCAGGTCATCCACCGGCTGTTGAAACAGCTGCAGGTTTTCCTGGTTTTCCAGCATGGAGCGAATCGCCGCCTTATAGCGCACCCGGTCGGCCTGCGCGCGCGTGGCGCGCACCGCCGGCCCCTTGGAGGCGTTCAGCGTGCGAAATTGAATCCCGCCGATATCGGTGGCCAGCGCCATGGCGCCACCCAAAGCATCAACCTCCTTGACCAGATGGCCCTTGCCAATGCCGCCGATCGACGGATTGCAGGACATCTGCCCCAGTGACTCGATATTGTGGGTCAACAGCAAGGTTTGACGCCCCATGCGCGCCGCCGCCAGGGCGGCCTCGGTACCGGCGTGCCCACCACCCACCACTATTACGTCAAAACGAGTCGGATAAATCATGGCCTGATCACAGAATGCAAATAAACCGGCCCATTTTACGTTAAATCGCCATGCAGGTTAAGTCATTGATTTACAAATGACCGCCCTTTTCCCGCTTAAGGCCCCACTGTAATGCACAGGTCATACAAATTAAATATCCACGTTAAAATGTGTACTTAGCATCATCAGCACCTGCCAAGTAAGGAGCCTGATCATGCAATTGAACCCACAAGTTGCTCTTAGCCGAGACCCCCGCTTGACACTACGCCTGGCGGACGGTCCGAAAGATCTGCAGCGCGTACAGAAGCTGCGTTTCAATGTATTCGGCCTGGAAATGGGCGCGCAACTGGCCTCGGCTAGCCAAGGCATCGACTGCGACGAGTACGATACCCTGTGCGATCACCTGATGGTGGAAGACCGCGCCAGCGGCAAAGTTGTCGGCACTTACCGCATGCTGTCGCCCAGCGCCGCCGCGCGCGCGCCCTGCCTGTACTCCGAACATGAATTCAATCTCAGCCGCCTGGCGCACCTGCGCCCCAATCTGATCGAAATCGGCCGCTCCTGCGTGCATAAAAACTTTCGCTCCGGCGCGGTGATCACCTTACTCTGGGCCGGTCTGGCCGACTATGTGCACAAGCACGGCTGCAGCTATCTGGCGGGTTGCGCCAGTGTCAGCCTGGCCGACGGCGGCCACCAGGCGGTCAGTCTGTATCGCCAACTGGAAGCCAGCCATTTGTCCCCGGTCGACTGGCGCGTATTTCCCCTGTTGCCGTTGCCACTGGAGCGCATCGTGGATGACGCCGCCCCGGCGCCAATGCCGCCGCTGATCAAAGGCTATCTGCGCGCCGGCGCCTACGTATGCGGCGAACCCGCGTGGGATCCCGATTTCAACTGCGCCGACTTTTTCATGCTGATGTCGATGGACCGGCTCAATCAGCGCTATAACAAACACTTCATTGACCGCTGAGTCCGTACGGGCGCGCAATGGCCTAAACCTCATTGCGCTATAATCGCGCCATGGCCTATACCTTCGACCCTATTGGCGTGATTCGCTCGCCCTATAAAGAAAAATTCGGCATTCCGCGCCAAAGCGCACTGGTGCCACTGGTTCAATCCCGCCTCGAACTATTGCCACCTTACGCTAACGCCGATGCGGTACGCGGCCTGGAGCATTTCTCGCACGTGTGGATTCAATTCGTATTCCACCAAACCGCCGAGCGTGGCTGGACACCGCTGGTGCGCCCGCCCCGACTTGGCGGCAATGCCAAAGTCGGCGTATTCGCCAGCCGCTCAACCCACCGCCCCAACCCAATCGGCCTATCCCTGGTCCAACTGGACGGCATTGATTATTCCGATGGCGTGGCACTACAACTGCTCGGCGCCGACCTGATGGACGCAACGCCAGTACTGGATATCAAACCCTATATTTCCTTTATCGAATCACGCCCCGACGCCCTGTGCGGCTTTGTCGACGGACCACCACCCACGCTCGCCGTCACTTGGAGCGCGCACGCGCAACAGCAACTGCGCGCGCTGCCCGCGCCCCCCCGCGACCTGGCTGAGTTGATAGAACAAGTTCTGGCGCAAGACCCGCGTCCGGCCTATCAAGACGACCCGCGACGCTGCTACGGCATCCGACTGTATGACCTCGATATTCGCTTCCGCATCAGCGATCACCGCGCCGAAGTGCTTGAAATCGAGCACTTCACCCAGAACTAAGCCAGTAAACCCTGGTCTGATTGAGGTTTGCCTCTCATTGGAGAATACTTAGATATGAACACTCGCGCGAAGACGATGATTCTCGCCTTCTCACTGGCTTCCATGCTGGCCGCTCCGTTTGCCGAAGCCGCGCGCATGGGCGGCGGTCGCAGCAGCGGCATGCGCCGCTCCACCGCAACCCAGTCTTATACCCCACCGCCAGCCCAAGCCGCGCCAGCGGCAGCCCCGGCACCCGCGCAAAAATCCGGCATCGGTGTCGGCACCGCGGTGGCAACCGGCGTCGCCGGCGCCGCCGCTGGTTATATGATTGGCTCGGCCATGAACAACAATGGGCGCGCCGCCGCGCCGAGTTCGGCGCCGGTTGCCACCGCGGCGCCCGCGCCGGCACCCGCGCAGCCCGGTATCCCCTGGCATTTGGTGGCATTGCTTGGCCTGATTTTTGTAGTTGGCCTGATCTGGTTCCGTCGCCGCGTCGGCATGCCCAATGGACTGCCGCCGTCCATGGGCGCGCCGTTGCAAGCACCGCGAGACAGCCGCTTCGATCCGATCCCCGCCATCGGTTCGGGTATCCCCGGCTATAGCAACAACACACCTCAGCAGCTTCAGGACACCGGCTTGCGCCGCCTGCCGGATGGCACCGAAACCCCCTACTTCATGCGCCAGGCCAAGGCAACCTTTCAGCATCTGCAAAGCCTGAACTCACCAGATAGCGTGGATGAAGTACGGCGTTACATGACGCCAGAGCTGTTTGCCGAACTGCGCGGTGACATCGGTCGCAATGGCGACGTCGCCGACTTCCCTCAGCTGGATTGCCAATTACTGTCCGCTGGTGAAGAAGAAGGCCGTTATGTAGCCAGCGTGCGTTACTCCGGCCTGGTCAGCGAAGAAGTGAATGCCGCTCCCGTGCCATTCAGTGAAACTTGGCATTTCGTCAAAGACACGGGCTCTGGCCTGTCGGGCAAATGGATGGTGGCTGGAATTCAACAAAACAACTGACCCCGGGTTTCAAGCTTATCGCTACGGGCGCCTCACGGCGCCCGTTTTTGTTTGCGCCTCCGTCGTCATCTTCACGCGCAGCGTGGAGATCCAGGCTTTTCGCGGGCTTCGCCGCAAGTCCGCTGGATCCCCGCCGCCTGCTGCGGCGGCGATGACGACTTGAGGTTGGCTGCCAACCATCGCCATTGGCGTGCTGTTTCACGTTAACCTACAGATGGCGGACATTGAACCTAGGGAGTGGAATTGAGCTGGAATGCCGCTTGCTTGCACTCTCACCAAGGGATATGGTTTGCATTGCACAATCATACGAATTACTGATTACCGAGTTTTCTAAGGAATGATCATGAACCACGCTCCGACCGAGTACGATGGCCTACTGCTGAGCAGCCACTACCAGCCGATCTACAGTCTGGCGCATCGGCGTACCGTCGGCGTGGAGGCCTTGTTGCGCGCCAAGCACTCCGGCCGCCCATTAATGCCAGAAGAAGCCTATGCGCTAATGACTACGCCACAAGAACGCCATGCGCTCAACCTGGCGGCGCTGAAAGCCCATGTCAACAATCAGGCCAGCAAACACGATCCACGCTGGCTATTTCTCAATATTAATGCCGCATCGCTGGCCGAACCCGAGTATGTCGACGCGGTGGCTCAGACCATCATTGCCAGCGGCATTACGCCACAAAGCGTGGTGCTCGAAGTCATGGAGCATGAACAAGGCACCGACGAAGTACTGCAGCGAAGCATGCGCCAACTGCGCAAATTGGGCTTTTTAATTGCCATCGATAGCTTTGGCGTACGCCATTCCAACCTGGATCGGATTTGTGAAATGGCGCCGGACCTGGTGAAGTTCGACCGCCGCCTGCTGCGTAGCGCGGCGAGCAACCCTCGGATACGCAACTTATTGGTGCGTCTGGTACATTTGATGCACGAATCTGGTGCACTGGTAGTGCAAGAAGGGGTCGAAACTGACAGCGATGTACTGGTGGCGCTCGAATCAGGCTGTGACTTGGTGCAAGGCGACTTCGTGGCCCGGCCGAGCATGACGCCAGACGGAGATGAACTGATTACCCCACGCATTGATGCGCGCTGGGATGAACTGATGGTGCGCGACCTGCTCACGCGAAAAATCACCCGGCGCCAGCTTGAACTGGCGCGCCAAGCCTTTGTTCAAAGCGCGATTTTACTGATTCAGAATACCCCGTTCGACGAGGCCGCCAAGCCAATGCTATCCATGCCGAACGTGATTCGCTGTTTCTTGCTCGACAACAAGGGGCGTCAGATTGGGCGCAACCTGAACGCCAATCCGCCATCCAAGAGTGCCCAGCTGAAATTTGCACCACTGGCCGACACCACCGGCGCGGTCTGGTCGCGGCGCAATTACTTTCAGCACGCCATCGACCAGCCCGGGGTACTGTACATGAGCGAGCCCTATCTTTCGATGACCGATACACGCAACTGCGTCACGCTGTCGATGGCCATCGAAATCGACGAATCACTGCATGTACTCTGCACCGACATGCTGGCGCAAAACAGCATGCAATAAACCGGGCTACTTCTGAACCGGCTCAGTTTGTGCGGGTTCAGTTTGTGCGGGTTCAGTTTGTGCGGGTTCAGTTTGCGCCGGCTCGGCAGGCTGCGCCGATGAACCCGTTGGCACCACAATTACCGGCGCCCCCATCGGCGGCACCAAGTTTTGATACTCAAACAAGGTCACCACCTTTTGCACGCCCGCGGTCTGACTCACCACCGCCACCGCCGCATCCCCCTCAGACTGCGCGACTAAACCGAACATATACACCACGCCGCGCTCGGTCACCAACTTGAACGACTGCGACGAATACGCCCCGTTACCGCCAGCCAGACGGCTGCGCACCTTGGTGGTGATCCAGGTATCGTTGTTGCGCTGCGTGAAAGAGGTCGGCTCGGCAATCACCGTGTAGTTGTACACCCGCGTGACACCCGGAATACCACGCACCAGTAATTCCGCTTGCTGGCGTTCGGAATCGGATTGAATTTCACCCGTCATCAATACCTTGCGATTAAAACTGGTGATATTCACATGCGAGTTCGGCAATGCTTTCGACACCTGCGAAGCCGCCTTCAACTCAATCGCCTGATCGTCGACATAAGCACCACTTGTGCGACGGTCGTTGGCCACCATGGCGGTTCCACCGACCGCTCCACCGATCACCAATGGAATACAAGCCGGCAACGACGCAACCAACGCGCCAGCCAGCAACAACGACAGTAGCGTGCGCTTCATCTTAATCGGCTCCCAGCAATACATAATCAATCGAATCGCACAAAGCGTGAATCAGTAAAATATGTACCTCTTGAATCCGGCACGTGCGCATCACCGGCACATTCAACAGAATATCCTCTGGCGAAAGAATTTCGCTGATTTTTCCGCCATCTTTGCCGGTCAGCGCAATCACACCAATACCGCGCTCGTGCGCGGCATAAATCGCTTCAATCACATTGGCCGAATTGCCCGAGGTGGAAATCGCCAGCAGTAGATCCTTGGAGTGTCCCAGCGCGCGAACTTGCTTGGAAAACACCATATCGAAATCGTAATCGTTGCCAATCGCCGTCAACGCCGACGTATCGGTCGCCAGAGAAATCGCCGCCAGACCCGGACGTTCCTTTTCAAAACGCCCCACCATCTCGGCGGCGAAATGTTGAGCATCAGCCGCCGAACCCCCATTACCGCAGGCCAGCACCTTGCCCTCGTCCATAAAGCACTCAACCACGCGTTGCGCCGCGGCGGCCACCGAGGGAGCCAGAGCCTCCATCGATTCTTGCTTGGCGGCAATGCTCTCTAAGAAATGCCCGGTCACGCGATCAATCAGATCCATTCTTTTATCCTTTAGCGGCGTGTCTACGCCAAAATATTCTTCACCCACTCGGGGCTGGAGTCACCCTGCAGCACCACTGCGTCAAAACGGCAAGGTACCTGCGCCAACCCCTGTTGCTGCAAAAATAATTGAGCCGCCAAACGCAAGCGGCGGCACTTGGCCGGCGTAATACTCGCCAGCGCGCCGCCATAAGCCATGCTACGACGCTGCCTGACCTCGACAAATACCCAGGTAGCGCCTTCGCGCATCACCAAATCGAGCTCGCCACCACGGCAGCGCCAATTGCGTTCGACCAAACGTAAGCCAAAACGTTGCAGAAAATTCAGAGCGCGGTCTTCAGCCGCCGCGCCCCCGGAGTTCATGGCGCAGCGTCAGGCATCATCACAGCCAACGGCAAGATGCGTTCAAACTGACGGTCACGCCCCAGACGCAAGTCACCGGTCACGCCATGCAATTTCAAGCTGAAAGGCGAAATCTTGCCCGCCGCCATCTGCAAGGCCAGGCGATAAGCATCGATCCCCAGCGCATACAGACGCTCGGTCTGCAGCGTCATCGCGCTGGTGGGGCGGGGATAACGCCTGACCGCGTCTTGCTCGGTCATCAAAAACCACGGCATATCGATAAAACGAATACCGGCCAGGGCCGGGTCCGGCTTATGGGTATTCAACTGCGAAGTCGCATACACCACGGTGGTTCCCGGCAGCGCCGGCTTCAGCGCGGCGGCATCGCTCGGTTCCATCGCGACAAATACCGCGTCGCTCATCCCCAGCACCTCGGTCACCGGCGCAGACAGCGGCCAATCGACCACGCGTGGCGCGGCACCAGTGGCTTTCTTCCACTCATCGACAAACGCCAGCGTCAGGCGGCGCGACAGCACATCGCTGGCCGACACAACCAGTGGGCTCGCGCTACCGTCTTCATGCATCAAACGCGCCATCTGCCGCGCCTCGCCCTCGACCGTCAACGACAAACTGAGCAATTTCGGATTCAAAGCCAGGCCCGGCTCCAAGGCATTCAGCGCCAAAGTCGGCACCGTCACATACGGCGCAATCGCGCTGATACCCTGCCGGGTCAGCGGCCCCACCACCACCTTGACCCCCGAGGCCACAGCGGCGCGATAACGATCGACTACATTACTTTCCTGTTCATCGACGTACACCACCTCGGCATTGCCATCAACCTTGGCCGCGGCCTCAAAGCCGGCGCGCACCACCTGAGCGGCCTCGCCCAGCGTCTTGGACTCGGTCGGCAGCACCAGGGCAATGCGCAGACGGTTGCCATTGACCAGAATTGGCGCACTTTGCGGCGCGGCCTGCGCCGCCGGAGCGGGAATCGGCGCCGACGCAACGGCTGGCGCGACAACAGGCGCAGCGGCTAAGGGGGCGGGAACCGGCGCGGCGACAGGCGCCACTTGCAACTGCGGCGCCAGCGGATTGAGCGGCGCGGCATTGCTTTGGATGATATAGTCGGGCTCTGCCGCATGCGCGATACTCAGCCATGCCGCCAATACGCCAACCATCAGTGGAGCTAGTTTTTGCATACTTCGTTTGCTCGCTTGATTGAGTCGTCCAGGGAGTCTTTCCTCCCTGGCACATTATATGTGCTGGCCACGCCCATTGGAAATCTGGCTGACATGACCGCGCGCGCCATCGCCGCGTTAAGTGTCGCCGATGTGGTCTGTGCTGAGGATACGCGCGTCACCGGCCAGTTGCTCAAATCGTATGGTCTGCACGCAAAAAAACTGGTCAGCCTGCGTGAACACAACGAATGCAGCATGGCGCAGCAAGTCATCGGCTGGCTGCGCGAAGGGCAGATTGTGGTCCAGGCCTCGGACGCTGGCACCCCGGCGGTGTCCGATCCCGGCGCGCGTCTGGTGCAAGCCGTGCGCCAGGCCGGGCTGACCGTCTGCCCGATCCCCGGCGCCTGCGCGGTGGTCACCGCCCTGTCCGCCAGTGGACTGACCGCCCCCTCGTTTCTGTTTCACGGCTTTCTACCGCCCAAATCGGGCGAACGACGCCGCACCCTGGCGCAATGGCGCAGTTCCACCTATAGCGTCGTGTGCTACGAAGCACCACACCGAATTATCGACAGTCTGCAGGACATCGTGGCCGAACTCGGCGCCGAGCGCCCGCTGTTTATCGCGCGCGAACTGACCAAAACCTTTGAAACCCT